>OLZO01000212.1_pt1 | contig 42588 bp, 41 predicted proteins | sample 1644431 | NCBI WGS metagenome assembly OLZO01 (sample SAMEA103958145, study PRJEB25191) | human gut metagenome | biome: human-associated habitat [ENVO:00009003]; feature: intestine environment [ENVO:2100002]; material: feces | place: Germany | collected 2013/2015
ACCTTTTTCCTGTCGCCGAGCTGCTCGGCGGCCCTGAGACTCGACTGTATGCCACCGAGCATCTCCACGTAGTTCTTGTCGAGGTACACCATGGGCTCTTCACAGATTCGCACGCCCGCTCCGCCGGCCGTGACAGCGTCGCGTATGAGGGGTTTTATCTCACGTGGCAGTTTTTTCCACGAACCGCAGACAATGCGCATATCACCCGCCGCACGCACAAAGCGCGCCGCCGCCGTCGCAATACCGGAGGGCTTGAGCATCAGGCCCATCAGGTTATCCTCTGCCTTAGCGATCGCCTTTGGCGGGCCACAGAGCTCCATAACCAGGTCGCCTGCCATGAGCGCCGCTCCCTCGCAGGCCGCGTAGTTCACCGTGAGGCCAAGCTCCGCCGCCTTTGCCGCCGCTCGCTCCACGCCGGAGAGCACACCGTCGCCGTCCGAAAAAATGCAGGCCGTTATCCGGCTGCGCGAAACCTGACTGAAGAGAATGTCCCTGATGTCTTCCATAAAAGAGCACCTCTGATAGTTAGTTAATTTAATGTCATTGTAATTACGATTATATCTAAAAAGCCGCGCATGAAAAAATGCCGTAACCGAAGGAATACCGGCGCAAACTGTATGGCAGCGCGGCCCAGCTGTCGATTTCGGCAAAGTGGACTCGCCGGAGGTGTGTAAAGTGTACAACACTTGCGTACTGCTGAGAGTTTTGGCGGCACAGACATGCAGAAAACGCAGGAATTCATTGAGAATTAACATGAAAACATTGGAACTCACGCTGCAGGTGGGGGATTTTGTGGTATAATGTAGGCAATAAACGCGCGGAGGTTTGAGAATGGACATACAGGATCTGCAATACTTCCTCACGGTCTGTGACTACAGAAGCATCACCAAAGCCGCCGAGGTGCTGCACATCTCCCAGCCAGCCCTGAGCAGGCGCATTCAGTACCTTGAGAACGAGTGCGGGGTAAAGCTCTTCATAAGAGGCCGGCGCTTTGTGGAGCTGACGCCCGCGGGGGAGCACTTTTCCATCAACGCGCGCAGCATAGTCGAGAGCCAGATCAAGGCGCTCAAGGAGCTTGAGTTTTACAAGCAAGACGCGGATATCCGCTTCGGCTTCGTGGCCGATATAAACATGAAGGGCGTGCTGAGGATACAGTCTATAAGCAGAAGGCTCCTGCCGGACACCAGCCTAGCCTTTCTTGAGCTGCCCGTGAAAGAAATACCGAATGCCCTGCTGTCCGGCAATATCGATGTTGCCTATATAATGCAGGGCGAGGTTGCCGACATCGCGGGGCTGAGCTTTGTCAAGGCAGAGAGCAACAATCTTTCCGTACTCGTCCCGTCTGGTCACAGGCTGTGGCAAAGAAACTTCGTAACCTGCGACGACCTGGTTGGGGAAACCTTTTTCATAGGTTGCAGCGACAAGGACCTCAGTGCCACCACGTCAAAGGTCATAGACTTCATAAGGCGCCGCATCCCGAACGCTGACATTCATTTCAAGGGCTCCACCTGCAAGCTGCTGGTGGACATCTGCGCCGGCGCGGGAATAGGCCTGAATGGGGTCTACTCCGTAGACAACTCCATAGGTTCCAACGAATACTACAAAAACATTGTAATAAGCGACTCCTGCGTGCCCTTCGGAGACCTTGTGCTAGCTTACCGTGACTCAAATGCGAAGGCCGCCGCCTTCGCTGACAAGTTGCGCGGGCTGCTCCAATAAACGCTCTGCGCGCAGAAAGCCCCCGCGGACCGGCATGGTCCGCGGGGGCTTATTCATTTCCGTCATGTAACCTTGCAAAAAGCGCAATATCAGAGAAAGCCGGTATGTCGCTGCTGCTTGACGACATTGATGTCCCCGTTCCCGGTCCAGGGAAGGCGGGCGTGAAGATAGTCGCTACCGGCTTGTGCCACACGGACATAGCCGGTATGCAGGGCGCTATAGGCCTGTTCCCCATCGTTTTCGAGCACGAGGGTGCCGGCATCGTGGAAGCCGTTGGGCCAGATGTCACAGAATTCAAGATCGGCAAGGACTTTTATGAAACCTTGGATGAGATGAGGCGCAACCCCGTTGAAACCGAAAAAATAAGAAACCGCCGTGCAGCACTGATGCTGCAAGGCGGTCTGTTCTGGTGCGGGTAAAGGGGGTCGAACCCTTACGAATCTCTTCACAGGAACCTAAATCCTGCGCGTCTGCCAATTCCGCCATACCCGCGTACCATGATATATTACTACGCCGGGGCGGCCGCTGTCAACTTGCGCTATTGACATCTTTCGCGCGGAATTGTATCATTTCCATGCAATTTCTACGTTTGGGGGAGCTTTTTATGCTTGGAGTGCTGGCAAACTCCGGGGCCGTGCTTGTCGGCGGCGTCATCGGGCTGCTGTTTCGGGAGAAGATCAAGGAAAAATACACCTCCGCGCTCATGGCCGCGCTGGCGCTCGTCAGTCTCGGGCTCGGCATCATCTGCGTCGTCGGCACGGCCGACACGCTCTGCCTCATCCTCTGCACCTCAGTCGGCACGCTCATCGGTGAGCTGCTGCGCATAGACGACCGGGTCGAGGCCCTAGGCTCGTTTGCGGAGCGCAGGTTCTCCAAGTCCGAGGGCGGCTTCGCCCAGGCCTTTGTCTCCTGCTCGATCCTCTTTTGCGTCGGCTCCATGGCTGTCATGGGCAGCGTCGAGGCCGGCATAAACGGCGACAACTCGATACTTTACGCCAAGGCCGTGCTCGACTTTGTGGCCGCACTCGCCTTTGGAGCCGGGCTCGGCGCGGGCGCCGTCGCCTCCGCTGTCTGCGTTCTCGTCTGCGAGGGTCTGCTCACGCTTCTGGCCTCCGCGCTCTCGCCCTACCTCAGCTCCGCCGTCGTCACCGAGATGTCCGCGGTCGGCGGAGTGCTGCTGCTCGGCCTCGCTATAAATCTGCTTGGGCTCAGGCAGGAGCGGCTGCGCGTGGCCAACATGCTCCCCGGCGTGTTCCTGCCCGTGGCTTACATACCTCTCTATAACTGGATAGGCGGGCTGTTAGGATGAAAAAGAACATATATACCATCTCAATACTCGCCGCAGGCTGCCTCTGGGGCTTTATGGGTCTCTTTCGCCGCTACATGGGCGAGGCCGGCTTCAGTTCCTCCGGTGTCATCGTGCTCCGCTGCGGCGTGGCCGCGGTTTTCTTCGCCCTGACGCTGCTTATCACCGGGCCTGCGCAGTTCAAGGTGAAGCTGCGTGACGTCTGGTGTTTCCTCGGCAGCGGAGTTGTCAGTCTGCTGTTTTTCACCTTCTGCTACTTCCAGGCCATGACCCTCATGAGCCTCTCCGCCGCCGCGATACTGCTCTACACCGCCCCCGCCATCGTCACTCTCTTCTCCGCGCTGCTCTTCAAGGAGCGACTCACGGCGATGAAGCTTGTCGCTGTCGTGCTGGCTTTTCTCGGCTGCGCGCTGGTGTCCGGGCTCGGCTCCGGGAGCATGACGCTCTCCACCGCAGGCATACTCTACGGTCTAGGCGCAGGCTTCGGCTACGCGATGTACAGCATCTTCGCACGCCTGGCCCTCGAGCGCGGGTACTCGAGCAACACGATAAACTTCTACTCCTGCCTGCTCGCCGCCGTGGGTGCGGCGCTCATCTGGGGCGTGGACGGCGTATTCGAAACCGCCGTAGCCTCCGGAGGAAACATCGCGCTTGCGCTCGGCACCGGCATCGTCACCTGCTACCTGCCTTATCTGCTCTACACCTACGGGCTTACCGGGCTCGAGACCGGACGCGCCTCCATCATGGCCTCAGTCGAGCCCGTTGTCGCCACATTGGTAGGAGCGCTCGTATTTCACGAAAGCATGAGTCTTCTGTCCGCGCTCGGTGTGGCGCTCGTTCTCGCAGCTGTGGTGCTGCTGAATCTGCGGTTGAAGCCGCGGGTTTGATTTATTCATATTTATGTGGTATCATGTGTCGAATCCTGTCGGATACGAAAGGACAAGACCATGAAAAACCTAAAAAAAGCACTTGCCGTCCTCCTGCTGGGCGCTATGGCCCTGTCGCTGGCCGCCTGCGGCGCGGACGACGCAGAGCCGACCCCCGACCCGCATGAGGGCATGATCTACGTGAACACCGGCTCCGGTGAAGAGTGGGTGGACGAGGCCGAAGGCGTACCCGTCTCTCAGCTGAGCGCCGACGACTTCGAGGTCGGCGACGACGGCATCCCCGTCTACACCGGCGACCTCTACGACACCCGGCTGGGCATCGACGTCTCCTTCTATCAGGGAGATATCGACTGGCAGGCCGTTGCCGACGCCGGCATCGAGTTTGCCATGATCCGCTGCGGCTACCGCGGCTCCTCCGAGGGCGAGCTCTTTGTTGACGAGAAGTTCGAGCAAAACATGCAGGGAGCCATAGACGCAGGTCTCGACGTCGGCGTCTACTTCTTCTCCCAGTCCACGGGCGCCATAGAGGGCGCCGAGGAGGCCCTGTTCGTCCTCGACCTCATCAAGGACTACAAGATAACGATGCCGGTCGCCTTCGACTGGGAGCCTCTTGAGGAATCCCGCGCAGAGGACATTCTGGACGAGGAGCTCACCGCCTCCGCGCTGGTCTTCTGCGAGATGGTCAAGGACGCGGGCTACACCCCCTGCGTTTACTTCTACCGCTACATTGCCTACCACAACTACGACCTCTCACGCCTCGCGGACTACATGTTCTGGATAGGCGCGCCGGGCACGACGCTTGACTTCTACTACGAGGCGGACATCTGGCAGTTCTCCTTCACCAGCCGCATCGACGGCATAGACGCCGACGTGGACATGAACCTCCAGTTCTACGCGCCCGGCACAGACCCCTCATTCCCTGAACCCTCGGCATCCGTCGCTCCGGAGGAGACGCCGGAGCCTGAGGAGAGCACCGAACCCACTGAGAGCGCCGAACCCGCCGAAGGATAATTTACCCCTTGACAGCGGCAGCGCGCTCGTGTATAATATTTGCCGACAACTGAAAAGCCTTATCAAGAGTGGCGGAGGGACCGGCCCTGTGAAGCCCGGCAACCTGCTTATTGCAAGGTGCCAAATCCGGCGGTGTTAAATCGGAAGATGAGGATGAACGCTCAGAATCAATGCCCGCCGGGACCTGCCGGCGGGCTTTTCTTATGCTGTTTTCATTTAATATTTTTCATATAAGGAGATGCGCAAATGGCAAACTACCTCTTCACTTCCGAGTCCGTCACCGAAGGACATCCCGACAAAGTCTGCGACCAGATCTCCGACGCCGTTCTGGACGCCATACTCGAAAAGGACCCCCTGGGCCACGTCGCCTGCGAGTGCACCGCCACCACGGGCATGATCTACATCATGGGTGAGATTTCCACCAGCTGCTACGTCGACATCCCGAAGATCGCACGTGAAGTCGTGCGCGAGATAGGCTACGACAACGCCGCCTACGGTTTCGACTACAACACCTGCGCCGTACTCACCGCCATTGACGAGCAGTCCGGCGACATCGCCATGGGCGTCGACCAGTCGCTCGAGCTCAAGGAGGGTCAGTCCGGTGACAACCTCGAAAACGGCGCCGGCGACCAGGGCATGATGTTCGGCTACGCCTGCGACGACACGCCCGAGCTCATGCCGCTGCCCATCTCCCTCGCTCAGAAAATGGCCCGCCGCCTCGCCGAGGTGCGCAAGAGCGGTCTGCTCACCTACCTCCGTCCCGACGGCAAGACCCAAGTCACCATCGAGTATGACGGCGAAGGCCGTCCCGTCCGCGTGGACACTGTTGTCGTCTCCACTCAGCATGATCCCGACGTTTCCCTCGAGCAGATACGCGCCGACATGATTGAAAACGTCATTCTGCCCACCATCCCGGCCGAGCTCAACAAGGGCGACATCAAGTATTATGTCAACCCGACCGGCCGTTTCGTCAAGGGCGGCCCGGCGGCCGACTCCGGCCTGACCGGCCGCAAGATAATTGTCGACACCTACGGTGGAAGCGCCCCGCACGGCGGCGGCTGCTTCTCCGGCAAGGACCCCACCAAGGTCGACCGCAGCGCGACCTACGCGGCCCGCTGGGTGGCCAAGAACATCGTGGCCGCTGGTCTCGCGCACCGCTGCCAGGTACAGCTCGCCTACGCCATCGGCGTGGCTAACCCGGTCAGTGTGAACGTCACCACCTTCGGTACCGGCTCCGTTCCCGACCACGTGCTGGAGAAGTCTGTAAATGAGGTGTTCGACCTCCGTCCCTCCGCCATCATCCGCGACCTTGACCTCAGGAAGCCCATCTACCGCCGTCTCGCCGCTTACGGTCACATGGGCCGCGAGGATCTGGGCGTCAACTGGGAGAAGACTGACCGCGCCGACGCTCTCCGCGCCGCCTGCGGAAAGTGAGCCTGGAAACACCAAAGAACACACAAAACGAAAAGGCGCACAGGCCGATCGGCCTGTGCGCCTTTTTCAAAAGAGCGGGTATTGAACCGGGGCTGCATGGCAGCCCCAGAGTGCTTACAGATGCTTGTACTGCGGGCAGAAGTCCTTCCTGTAAACGGAGATCTTCTCGTCGAAGAAGGACTGTATCTCCTCCTCGCTGTAACCGAGGTCGGCAAGGACATCCTTGGTGTCGAAGCCGAAGTCGACGCCGGTACGCCAGACTTCCAGCGGGTTGTTCTTGGTCCTGGGGACGATGTTCGGCACCTTGACCTGGAGCGGCTGGCCGGGGTTCTCGGGGTCCTCCCATCGGGTGCTCGGGGTGGTGGTCAGGCTCTCGCGGGCAATGTACTGCTCGTTGGTGAGCATATCCTGGAAAGTGAGCACCTGGCTGCAGGGGATCTTGTGCTCGTTGAGTTCCTTCTCCACCTCGCTGGCGGTGCGCTCAGCGCAGAACTTGAGCAGTGCCTCCTCGAGCAGTTTGCCCGGCTCGGTGCTGCGGTAGACAGCGTATGCTCCGCCGGGGAAGGCATCGGTGCCGTAGGGCAGACCGAGCAGCTCGGCGAACTTTCTGACGACGACGGCGCCGGTGGACATGATGAACACGCTGCCCTCCTTGCACCTGTAGCTGCCGGTGCCGGCCACCAGCTCAGAGGCGATCCACAGCGAACGCTTCTCGGGGTTGTGCTCAACGATATCCTGGAGCAGATACTGGCAGAGAGTACGCAGGCCGCACTCGTACTGCGCGATGTCGAGGCTCTCGCCCTTGCCGGTCTTCTCGGCGTTTATATACGCAGAGAGGCAGGATACGGCGGCAAAGAACGCGGTGTAGTAGTCGATAACATTGTCGGCTATCGGGAAGTAGGGCATGTCGTTGTTGCCGTTGGAGTAAGCCAGACCGCTGAACGCCTGAGCGATCGGGTCATAGGACGCCCTGCTTATATAAGAGTCGAGGCCGGTCTGGCCATAGCCGGTGATGTGGGCGATAACGAGCTTGGGGTTGACTTCCCAGAGCACGTTGTCATCCAGGCCCCAGTTGGCCCACTGCTTACCCTTGGAGGACTCGATGAAAATGTCCGTCTCTGCAATCAGCTTCAGGAACGCATCGCGGCCCTTCGGATTGGTAACATCCAGGGTAATGTCACGCATGTTGCGCCTGTGAGACTCACCCATCCAGCCGGGGTTGATGCTGCCGTGGGAATAGTCGGGGTTCTTCGGGTTCTCCATCTGGATGACGTCGGCGCCCATGTCTGCCATCAGTTCACCGGCGAAGGGGCCGGCGACGGAGATCGCGCTGACGACCACTTTGACGCCCTTCAGAAGGCCCTTCTGCGGCACTTCGCTTCTCTTCATAATGCAGTGCTCCTTATGTTTTTAGATTTGCAATGTGTTCATTGCATAAGTGCTTTTTGGACTTTTGACATGCTTAGGATAGAAAAATAACAGTTTGTGCGGCAATGTGCATAATATTCATAAAAAATTTTGCTCCTTAGTGTTAATTTTGTCAATGTCATTTGCCCTTACTTACTATAAGTCAAAAGCGCATTTTCATAGATTTTACTATTCGAATGGTCGGGCCTCCTGCTGCCGCTGCATCAAAAAAGCGCTGCTGTCCAGTGACAGCAGCGCTTTTTTCATGTTTCGTCAAGGCAATCCGGAGAGCATTTAGGTATGAATGAGATGAGGGCCTCCGTGTCAGCATATTTTATCAAAAACCCGAAGATCTCCATAGTCTGGAGTATCTCTCGCTCTCCATATTTTCCCTTTGCGTGGCTGATGAGGATGTACGACATTAGTCTTTCCACAGTGTCTGTACTGGTCTCGTCCAGAAGGGCGTACACGGCATGCGAGCCGAATCCGGGGGACCTGAATTTGAAATACGGATTCGCCATGAAATACAGGAACAGCATGTACTCAAACTGGCATTCCACATACTCAAGGGCCTCGCCCGGGGCAGGGCTTATCTTGTAAGTCTGATAGTCGCTGATCGCCATCAGTGTGCCTCTGCGCAGCTCATACTCGTCTGCGTTCACGGTTATCGTACCGGTGCCGCTTTTTATAAATATCAGCGTCGTGCTGTCATTCTGCCTGAGAGAGGTCTCGACCGTAGCGGTCCGAAGCGCGGCCTTTATAGCAGTACGCGACTCTGCGTTGTCGCTGAAAAAATAGTCCATGCTTGTCATTGGCTGAGTGAAGCCTTCAATTTTCTTCCTTGCCACGCTGTTTCCCTCCTTTCATCAGCCGAAATTCCGTCGGAGTCATTCCATTGACGCTTTTGAACGCTCTTGAAAAGACCTTCGACGAGTTGAAACCGACGCTCATCGAAATATCCAGGAGGGGCAGGTCCGTGTTCAGCAGCAGGGCCTCAGAATGCCGCACGCGGCAAAGCATTATGACGTACCTCACGCTCAGGCCGAAGAGCTCGCGGAACTTCTCGCTAAGCAGCGTCTCGGAAATGTACAGCTCCGCCGCTATGTTCTTCTGGGTTATAGGCTGGGCATATTTCGTCTGGATTATGCTCAGCGCGGAGATGACCGTTCTGCTGTTGACCATGCCGTAGTAGCCCTCGCCCGCGCACATGCGCATAAGGCGGTATTCGTTTGGAGATACGCCCTTGAGCTTTTTGAACACCCGGTAGAACGAGGCCTCCGTGGAAAAACCCGAGTACGAGAGCAGATACGAGAGCGACACGTCCTCGAAGAACATGGCTCCCGTGGCTATGTTGATACGTATCCGGTCGAGCGACTGCTGAAAGTCCCGTCCGCTTATCTTGCGGAGCTCGTAGTTGAGCTGGGCTGGGGTGCAGCCGAACTCAGCCGCCACGCCGGCGGAGGTCAACGGCTCGCGGTAGTGCTCGGCTATATAGAGCACCGCCGTCCAGCCGAGGGGTCTCGGTTCCGGCTCCCTGCCCCGCTTGATACAGTCGCTGGTGAAGAAAACGACTATCTGTCCAAGCGTCGCGACCTTTATCATCGAGCTGCCCTGGCTGTACGAGTCGTTCTCCGCTTCAAATTCATTCAGCAGACGGCGAATGATGTCTATCTTCTCCTTGCGTACCTGCATCACAGGACGGGACTGCATGATGACCCGCGAGATTGGAGGCGACATAGACTGCATGACAAGGTAAGACGAAAGCGGATAATCGTATACACAGAGCGAAAAGTTGAGCGTGCTGCCAAAGGCGGGCTCGATGGTATATGTGTGATATGACTGCAGCCAGCACAAGCTGCCTTCGGAGAGAGCAAACTCCACGCCGTTGATCGTTATGCTCCCCTCACCGGAAGTTACAAACAGCACCAGAGACTCATCCTCGGACATCGGAGGCATGGGCTCAGTTATCGAAAAGTGCTGCAGTTTAAGGAACTTGTCCTGGCTTACAAAAATACCGTTCACAGGTTTTTCCGATATGCTTTTAGAGGGCAGCCATTTTTTCATTTTTCACTCCCTTACACGGCAAAGATGCGCACGCTTTTAAAATCTTCCGGCGGCTGCCGTACAGTTCTTGGTACACGTGCGTATCCTCAAAAATGTTAATAATTGAACGAATTCGAAGCACATTTGTTGTCATTCCGTACATTTCGCACGATATTTCTACCCTAATATTGCTATATTATGCACACTCCTGCTACACATCGATAGTATATTACTTGTTTTGTTCCTCCTTGTCAACAAATAATCAACGGCTTAGAGCCTCCCAATGAAAAAGTTTTGCTCACTTTTCACCCGCACTCCCCGGCTCGAATATGTTAACATTTTAGCAAAAGAGAAGTTTTGTGTAACAAACAGTGGGAAAGAGTACAAGGACGCTCGGGGAGGTATGATAAATATGGCCGAAACAGTTCGTCTCAACAAGTATAATCGCAGTTCCAGCGATTTTGTCACGCCCGGTATGCAGCTGCACTACGTGGCACAGGTAAAACCCGATGAAACCGCGGCAATAGTGGTCCATAAGGACTGGCAGGAAGAACGCATAAGCTGGAGCGAACTGGACAAGCTCTCGAGCCGAATTGCCTGGATGCTCATGGACAAGGGCGTTGGACAAAACAGCACCGTCCTGGTCTCCTACCCCAACACGATAGAGCATATTGCGGCGAACTTCGCCATCTGGAAGACCGGTGCCTGCTACATGCCCATCTCCTGGCGCACCCCGCCGGAGGAACTGCTCGAGCTGCAAAAGCTGCTCTGCCCGTCCGCGGCCCTCACCGACATAGACGTGACGGAGACGATGTTCAAGTGCGGCATGAGCGAACTGGCCGAGGCCTGTGCCGGATATCCGGATGAGATGCCCCCCGACGTCATATCCAATCCCAACATAATAAACGCTTCCGGCGGCTCCACCGGCAAGCCCAAGCTGATACGCCAGAACATCCCCTGCGGTCACTCCGACCTCTCGCTTTCAAGCTGGTTCGAAGTGAGCGGCATGAAGATGGACCAGACACAGCTCCTCTGCGGCCCGCTCTTCCACGGCGCTCCGCACATCGCGGCCATGAACGGTATATTCGCCGGCGGCACTCTGGTGCTCCCGCAGAGCCTGTGCCCCGAGTTCCTTATCGACTGCATCGAAAAATACGACATAAAGTTTTTGCAGACCGTCCCCACGCTCATGCACCGCATGATCAAGATACCGGGCCTCAAAAAGGAGAGCTTCGCCGGTATGGAGGCTCTGTGCCACACCGGCGGCGTCTGCTCCGAGTGGCTCAAGCGCGCATGGCTCCAGCTGATCTCCCCCGAGAAGCTCTACGAAATGTATTCGATGACCGAGGTCATCGGCATGTGCGCGATACGCGGCGACGAATGGCTCAAGCACCCCGGCAGCGTCGGGCAGCCCAAATACGGCAGCAAGATCTCCATCCGCGACTCCGAGGGCAACGAGCTCGCACCCTTTGAAATAGGCAACATCTTCATGTCCCCCCCGGCCGGTCACTTCTACACCGAGTACATAAACGAAAAGCCCCTGGACACCAAGGGCGACAACTTCCGCAGCGTGGGCGACATGGGCTATGTTGACAATGAGAACTACCTCTATTTCTCCGACAGGCGCTGCGACATGATAGTGACCGGCGGTGAAAATGTGTTCGCCGCGGAAGTGGAAAACGCCCTGCTGCGCAATCTGCACGTACTCGACGCTGTCATAGTCGGCATCCCCGATCCCGAGTGGGGCCGCAGGATACACGCGGTTCTCGAGACCGACGGCGAGCTCGATGTTGCGTCTATCAAGGAATTCCTTAAGAACTATCTCGTACCCTACAAGATTCCCAAGACTTTCGAGATCGTAAAGCGCATCCCCCGTCTCGACAACGGCAAGGTCGCAAGGGAAGCGATTCTTAAAGACTGTATCTCCCGCGGCGTTTGAGATTTGAATCTCGGCCGTCCGCATTATTAAATAAGCTAAAATTTTTTAGAAGGAGAGAGTCAAGTGAGCTACGAAGCACTGTTTAATCCCATCAAGATCCGCGGGCTGGAGCTGAAGAACAGAGTTGTTCTCCCCGGCATGAACACCAAGATGGTCATCAAGAAGCACGGTATAGGCGAGGACATGATAGCCTATCACGTCGCCAAGGCCAAGGCCGGCTGCGCCCTGAACATTTTCGAGGTCGCCGCTGTCTGTCCCGAGCCGCACGCCTATATGTACATGGGCCTGTACACCGACAAGGACGTCGAGGAACTCCGCAAGCTCACCGACGCCGTGCATGAGGTCGGCGGCCTCATGGGCATCCAGCTCTGGCACGGCGGCTTCACGCCCCAGCTCTTCTTCGACGAGAGCAACAAGCTCGAGACTCCCGACACCTGCACCGTCGAGCGTCTGCAGGAGATAGAGAAGCAGTTCGGCCAGGCCGCCAAGCGCGCCGTCGATGCTGGTTTCGACGTTGTCGAGTTCCACGCTGCCCACAGCTATCTCCCCCACGAGCTGCTCAGCCCCGGCACCAACCACCGCACCGACGAGTACGGCGGGAGCTTCGAGAACCGCTGCCGTTTCGCCTGGAACTGCATCAAGGAGATCCGCGCCAACATTCCCGACACCATGCCCATCTTCATGCGCGTCGACGCCATCGATGAGCTGATGCCCGAGGTCATGAGCGAGCAGGAGATCGTTGACTTCATCAACCGCAGCGCCGAGCTCGGTGTCGACGCCGTCGACCTCTCCCGTGGCAACTCCATGAGCTTCGCCACCGTTTACGAGGTTCCGCCTTATCCGCTGGAGCCCGGCTTCAACATGGGCAACATCGCGAAGATAAAGTCCCAGGTCAACATCCCCGTCATGGGCGTCGGCCGCGTCAACACTCCGGAACTCGCCAACCAGCTCATCGCCGATGGCAAGGTCGACATGGTCGGCATCGGCCGCGGCCAGATAACCGATCCCCAGTGGGTCAAGAAGGCCCAGGAAGGTCACCCCGAGCTCATCCGCAAGTGCATCGGCTGCGACCAGGGCTGCTATGACGCCGTCATCGACCCGCGCTTCAAGACCATCACCTGCACCCGCAACCCGCTGGCCTGCCTCGAGTACAAGGGTCTGTCCAAGGCTGAGACCCCGAAGAAGGTCATGATCATCGGCGGCGGCATGGGCGGCATGCTCGCGGCTGAGATACTCAAGGCCCGCGGCCACGAGCCCGTCATCTACGAAGCCGACAGCAAGCTCGGCGGCCAGTTCCTGCTCGCGGGCGTCGCTCCCCAGAAGGGCGAGATGACCGCCGCTGCCGAGTGGGAGGCCAAGGAAGTCGAGCGCATGGGCATTGAGGTTCACCTGAACACCACTGTCACCCCCGAGCTCATTGCCGAGGTCAAGCCCGACGAAGTCATCGTCGCCATCGGCTCCGACTACGTTGTCCCCGCCTCCATCCCCGGCGCTGAGACCGCTTACCATCAGTACCAGGTCGTCAAGGGTGAGGTCAAGCTCTCCGGCAACGTCTGCGTCGTCGGCTGCGGCAGCGTCGGCAGCGAGGTCGCCATGATACTCGCCGCCCAGGGCTGCAAGGTCACCGTCATGGAGAAGAAGGGCGTCGGCAACGACATGACCATGCTGCGCAAGATGTTCCTCAAGCCTCAGCTCAAGGGCTTCGGCATCACCGGCATGAGCGGCACCACCGTGCTCGGCATTGAGAACGGCAAGAAGGTCCACTACGTCATCACCGACAGGAAGACCAAGGAGACTACTCAGGGTTCCGCCGACTTCGACGCCGTCGTCATCTGCATGGGCATCACCGCCCGTCCGAGCGATGCTCTCCAGGCCAAGTGCGCTGAGCTCGGCATTCCTGCCCACGTCATCGGCGACGCCAAGCAGGCCCGCACCGCCCTCTGGGCCACCCGCGAGGCCGCCGAAGTCGCGATGGAGATATAAGCGAGTAACCGCGAAATAAGAGATATAAGCAGAGAGAAATAAGAGAGATTAGGAGACACACCTGAAATGACCTACGAGAAACTGTTTTCCCCCATCAAGCTGCGTGGTCTTGAGCTCAAGAACCGCGTGCTCATGCCCGGCATGGACACCAAGTTTGCTCACGACCACATCGGCGAGGAGGTTATCGCCTATCACCTGGAGCGTGTCCGTGGTGGCTGCGCACTCAACATGTTTGAGTGCACAGCCGTCCACATCACCTCCCGGTCGAGGATGAACTTCGGCCTCTACAACGAAGAGCAGCGCGACGAGTTTAAGAAGCTCACCAGCGCCGTTCACGAGGCCGGCGGCAGGATTGGTGTACAGCTGCTCCACTGCGGCTTTGTTTATCGCCCCTTCCTCTACGAGGGCGTCCGTTGCCTCGACGTCAACAACATGACTCAGGCCGACATTGACGAGATCGTCGCCGCGTTCGGCAAGAGCGCCGCGCTCGCAGTCGAGGCCGGCTTCGACACCGTCGAGTTCCACGCCGCCCACACCTATCTGGCTCACGAATTCCTCTCCGCGGGCATCAACCACCGCACCGACGCCTACGGCGGCAGCCTTGAAAACCGCGCGCGCTTCGCTCTCGAGTGCATAGCCGAGATGCGCCGCAACATGCCGGAAGACATGCCTCTGCTCATGCGCGTCGACGTTCAGGACGACTACCTCGAAAACGGCCTGACCATAGATGATGTGGCCGCGTTCGTAAACATGGCCGCCGACGCAGGTGTGGATCTCGCCGACGTTTCCCGCGGCAACATTCTCTCCTTTGCCAACGTGTACGAGGTGCCGCCTATCAACCTGCCCCAGGGTCTTAACATCGAGCTCATCGGCGAGCTCAAGAGCAAGGTCAAGATGCCTGTCGCCACTGTCGGCCGCATAATCGACCCCGCCATGGCGGAGAAAGCCCTCGAGGAGGGCAAGGCCGATATGGTCGCCATCGGACGCGCGCAGATCGCGGACCCCGAGTGGTGCGTAAAGGCGATGCGCGGCGACAGCGACAAGATAGTAAAGTGCATCGGCTGCCTCCAGGGCTGCTACGACGCCGTCACCCTGCCCGACCGCGCGCACATAACCTGCCTGCGCAACCCGATGTGCGGCCGCGAAAGCAAACCCGTTCCCGTCGCCAAGCGCCCGCTGCACGTCATGGTCATAGGCGGCGGCATGGGCGGCATGGTCACCGCAAGGTATCTCAAGCAGCTCGGCCACGAGCCCGAGATATTTGAAACCAGCGACTCCCTCGGCGGCCAGTTTGTTCTCGCCGGCAGGGCCCCCCACAAGGAGGAGATCCTTGAAGCCGACATCTGGGAGCAGAAGGCCATTCTGGGCATGGGAATTCCCGTTCACCTGAACACCACCGTCACCCCCGAGCTCATCACCAAGCTCAAGCCCGACGCCGTCATCTGCGCCATCGGCGCCGTTCCCCTGATGCCGAACATTCCCGGCCGCGACCTGCCCAACGTGTGCAACGCGCACGAGGTGCTTGCCGGGGACGTCACTCCGAGCGGCAACGTCGTCGTCATCGGCGGCGCCAGCGTCGGCGTTGAGGTCGCCGAGTACCTGGCCGAGCGCGGTGCTCACGTCACGGTCATTGAGATGCGCAACAAGCCCGGCATCGGCTACGGCCCGCTGCGCCGCAAGTTCGTCAAGAAGAACCTCTTTGAGTACGGCATAAACTTCGTCGGCGAGGCCAAGTGCGAGGAGATACGCGCAGACAGCGTCGTCTACTCCAAGAATGACAAAACCGTCACCGTCCCCTGCGACACCGCGGTTATCTCCGTTGGTTCCAGGAGCCGTGACTCCAGCGACATCGTGTCCGCCTGCAAGAAGCTCGGCATCTTCTGCCGCGTCATCGGCGACGCCAAGAACGTCGGCAACGCGCTCGACGCGACCACCGACGGCATGGACGCCATCTACGAGCTTCTCGCGGAAAACGCCTGAAATTCATCAAGCTCCCGGCCGGCGCCGGTACTCAACAGCCGGCGCCGCGAAAAATACGCACAAATTGACAGGAGGTACAGTCATGACGATTGAAGAAAGACTCGAGGCCCTCGAAAAAGAGACTCAGAAGCTTCGTGACGTCATCGAGATCATGAACCTGAAGGGCAAGTATTTCCGCTGCCTCGACAGCAAGGACTGGGACGGACTTGAGACCACGTTCTCTCCCAACGTCTCCACTTCCTACTCCAACGGCAAGCTCGTGTTCCACGGCCCCAAGGAAGTCACGAACTATTTCAAGAAGACCATGCCTGCCGAGATGATCAGCATGCACATGGGCCACACCCCCGAGATCACCGTCAACGACGACGGCACTGCCGTTGGCCGCTGGTATCTCCAGGACAACCTCATCTTCACTGAGGGCAGCCCCTACGCCGGTGTCGGCATCCAGGGCGGCGCCTTCTACACCGACAAGTATGAGAAGATCGACGGCAAGTGGCTGATAGTGGACACCGGCTATGTACGCATCTATGAGGAGAGCTTCAAGCGTCCTCAGACCCGTATGACGGCCAACATGCACGCCAAGAAGGAAGAAAAGGCTGAATAAGCGCACATTTAAAAATATTGTATATAGAAAGGAACGTATATCATGCAGCTCGTAAAAGATAAAGTCGTATTCATCACCGGCGGTACCCGCGGCATAGGCTTCGCGGCGGCCAAGATCTTCATCGAGAACGGCGCCCACGTGGCCATCGCCGGCCACTGCCAGGAGACCGTTGACCACGCCCTCGCCCAGCTCAAGGAGCTGTACCCCGATGTCGAGGTCCTCGGCATGCACCCGGACCTGACCAGCCGTCAGGAGATGCTCGACGCCGTCGGCCAGGTCGTCGCCAAGTGGGGCCGCATCGACGTCATGATCAACAACGCCGGCATCACCCATGACTCCGTGTTCAGCCGCGTCGCTGAGGGCGAGTTCGAGCACATGTTCGAGGTCAACGTCTTCGGCGCCTACAACGGCACCTGGGCCGCCTATCAGTACATGAAGAACAACAACAGCGGCGTCATCATCAGCACCGCCTCCGTCACCGGCATCTACGGCTCCCTCTCCGGCGTCGCCTACCCCGCCAGCAAGGCTGCCATCGTCGGCATGGTGCACGAGCTCGGCCGTGAGCTGGTCCGCCGCAACATCCGCGTGGTCGGCGTCGCCCCCGGCGTCGTCAACACCGATATGACCAACGCCAACATGAACCCCGCCATCAAGGAGACCGCCCTTGCCCACCTGCCGATGAAGCGCATGCTCGAGCCCGAGGAGATCGCCAACGTCTACCTCTTCCTCGCCAGCGATCTGGCCAGCGGCATCACCGCTACCACCATCAGCGTCGACGGCGCCTACCGTCCGTAAGCCATGCTGCTGAAAGATAAGGTCGCTATAATCACCGGAGCCAACTCCGGTATCGGACACGAATGCGCCCTGCGCTTTCTCGCTGAGGGGGCCATGGTCGCCGGTGTGGACATCAACACGGGCAGCATGGGTTCTCTCGCCGAGGCGGCGGAGAAATACGGAACTCAGTTTGAAGCGTATCAGTGCGACGTGCGCAGCGAGGAGTCCGTAAAGGGCGTTGTCGAGGCCGTTGCCGAGCGCTTCGGCGGGCGCATAGACATCATGCTCAACGTTGCAGGCATAACCGTCGACATGCCCGTAACGCGCACTGAGAAGAGCGTGTTCGATCGAGTCATCGACGTCAACGCCGGCGGCACTTTCAATTTCTGCAAGCAGGTAGCCGTGTTCATGAAGAAGCAGCGCTGCGGCTCCATTGTGAACACGAGCTCGGTCACAGCGCAGTTCGGCACCCAGATGGGTACGCCGTACAGTGCCAGCAAGGCCGCCATACTGGGCATAACGCGCTCGCTGGCCATGGAGCTCGCTCCCTGGAACATCCGCGTCAACGCGGTCGCGCCGGGCGTGGTCAACACTGAGATGGTGTCGAACCTCAACGACATGGAACGCGAGAGCTGCGCCAGGAGCATCCCTCTCGGCAGGCTCGGCGAGCCCGGAGACATTGCCAACGCGATGCTCTTCCTCGCCAGCGACATGGCCTCCTATGTCACCGGCACCACCCTCAACGTAGACGGCGGCTACCGCCCCGTCTTCGTCCCTCTGCACTGAGTACGTAAGAAGCAATAGGACACATCGGGCCCGGCCCGAGAATGGGCCGGGTCCGGACTGCGGAGGTATTTAAATGAAAAAACTGGAGAACAAGGTGGCGCTTGTCACCGCAAGCACACGCGGCATAGGCTACGCCATAGCCGAGACCTTCGCCCGCGAGGGTGCCCTGGTATACATGGCCTGCCGCAATCTTGAGGCCGCAAACGAAAAGGCCGCCGCCCTCAACGCCGAGGGCTGCAACGTGAAGACCGTGTACTTCGAGGCTCACGACAAGCAGAGCATGAAGGACATGATCAGGACCGCCGTCGAGAACGAGGGCAGGCTGGACGTACTCGTCAACAACTTCGGCGGGACCAGCCCCAGGGACGACCTCCCGTTCCAGTATACGGATTACGAGAAGTTCGCCGGATACGTCGACGCGCACCTTTCCAGCGTGTTCATCGCCTCCCAGGAGGCCATACGCCTTGCCATGGAGAAGCAGAAGAGCGGCTGCATAATCAATATAGGCTCCGTCGCCGGCATCACTCCGGACACCAGCCAAGTCGCTTACGGCACCAGTAAAGCCGCAATCATCCACCTTAGCAAGATGATCGCAGTCCACGCCGCCAAAGACAACATCACCTGCAACGTCGTGTGCCCCGGCATGACCGCCACCGAGGCCGTCATGAAGAACCTGAGCCCCGAGTTCATGCAGTTCTTCCTCAAGCATACGCCCATAGCCAGGATGGCCACGCCTCAGGAGATGGCCGACGCGGCCCTCTACTTTGCGACCGCGCCCTTCACCACCGGTCAGGTCCTCGCCGTACACGGCGGCTTCGGTGTACCCAGCCCGGTCTACGGCGACATGCTGCTCATGACCAACAAGCGCTGAAAGGAGTAGAGAGAATGGAACGCCAGATAGCGGAGCTCATAGAGAAGGAAGCCATACGCGAGCAGATATATAACTACTGCCGCGCCCTTGACCGCATAGACAACGAACTGGGTTACAGCGTATTCGCTGAGGATTCCAAGGTCGACTACGGCCCCACCTACAAGGGAGACGGCCGTGGCTTCATCGACATGATGCTCAACATGCACAGGACCATGGTCTCCACTCACCACATGATGACCAACATCCTCATCAAGTTCAACGAGGACATGACCCGTGCGGCCAGCGAGACCTACATGTACGCCGGCTGCAAGTACAAGAATAAGGCGGGCGAGGCCAGCTTCGTCGTCGAGGCCCGCTGCCGCGACATAGACAAGTGGGAGAAGCGTGACGGCAAATGGGTCATCACCGAGCGCGTTGTCGCCGGCGACAACACCTTCATGCTCACCCCACGCTACTTTGACGACTACAACAACGGACGCGACACCGTAAAGGACCCGTCCTACACCTTTTTTGAAGAGCTCTGAGAGAAAATAAGGAAATACCACGGACTGCCCAGCGGCGTCCGGTGAAATGAGAGGAACATAGAACGACATGGATATGCACAATGCAAAGCTGTTTTCCCCGCTCAAGGTGGGCTCGCTGACCCTGCGCAACCGCGTAGGCATGGCTCCCATGAGCATGGATTACGAAGCCAAGGACGGCACCGTGCCCAAGCAGCTGGCCGACATCTTTGTCCGCCGCGCTGAGGGCGGCACCGGCTTCGTCGTCATCGACGCCGTCACTGTTGACCGCAAGTACCAGTACATAGGCAAGACCACCTGCCTCGACTCCGACGACCTGGTGCCTCAGTTCCGCGACTTTGCCCAGCGTGTCGCCGCCACCGGCTCCACGCTCATCCCCCAGATAATCCATCCGGGCCCCGAGAGCATCTGCGGTTTCCGCGGCATCCCGCCCCTCGGCCCCTCCGTCAACACCAACGCGAACTGTCACGTCTCCCGCGCCATGACCATCGACGAGATACACGAGGTCATCAAGCAGTACGGCCAGGCTGCAAGGCGCGTTGAGGAGGCCGGCTGCGGCGGCATCGGTCTGCACTGCGCCCACGCCTACATGATGCCCGGCGCCTTCCTCTCCCCGCTGCGCAACAAGCGCATGGACGAGTACGGCGGCTGCATCGACAATCGCGCCCGCTTCATCCTTGAGGTCATTGCCGAGGTCCGCAGGAACGTCAGCCCCGACTTCCCCATCTTCCTGCGCATTTCCGGCGATGAGCGCCAGGAGGGCGGCAACTCCCTCGAGGAAATGCTCTACCTCGCGCCCAAGTTCGAGGCGGCCGGCGTCAACCTGCTCGAGGTCTCCGGCGGCGTCCAGTACGAGGGCCTGGAGAACATTCTCCCCAGCCACGGCAAGCGCATCGGCATGAACGTCTACGAGGCCAGCGAGATCAAGAAGGTCGTGAACATCCCCGTCTACGTCGTCGGCAAGATCAATGACATCCGCTACGCCGCCGACATAGTAGAGCGCGGACTGGTGGACGGCGTCTCCATGGGCCGCCCGCTGCTGGCCGACCCCGACCTCTGCAACAAGGCCATCGAGAATCGCTTTGACGACATCACCCCTTGCGGAAGCTGCGGCGGAAGCTGCATCACCCGCACCGCGGAGCATCCGCAATGCCGCTGCCACATCAACCCCCGCGTGGGTCACGAGTACGACTACCCGGACAAGCCGGCCGAGCGCGTCAAGAAGACCCTCATCATCGGCGCCGGCCCCGGCGGCATGTACGCCGCTGTGACTGCGGCCGAGCGCGGACACGACGTGACGGTGTGGGAGGCTGACGACAAGATCGGCGGCCAGCTCAACCTCGCTGTGACGAGCCCCGGCAAGCAGGAGATGACCAAGTGGCTGGTGCACCTGAACTACCGCGCCAAGAAGGCGGGAGTGAAGTTCGAGTTCGGCAAGGAAGCGACCGTTGAGGCGGTGCGCGAGTTTGCTCCGGACGCGGTCATCGTGGCCACGGGCGCGAAGCCTCTGATCCCGCCCATCAAGGGCACTCAGGAGTACCCGGTTCGCACCGCTCACGACTTCCTGCGCGGGAAGTTTGTAATCCCGAAGGGCCGCGTGTGCATCCTCGGCGGCGGCGAAGTCGCCTGCGAGACGGCTGAGACCATCATCAACAACGCGCGTCCGACCGCGTTCACCCGCGGTTTCGATGCGAGCATCGGCGACATCGACGTCACGATAATCGAGATGCTGCCCCAGATTCTCACCGGCGTGTGCATGCCCAACAGGGCGCCTCTTATGCGCACTCTGAAGAAGAACGACGTGCACATCAACGTAAACACCAAGGTGCTGGAGGTCACTGACCACGACGTCAAGGTCCAGCGGAAGGACGGCACCGAGGAATGGCTCCGCGGCTTTGACTACGTCATCTTCGGCCTCGGCGCCCGCAACTACGACCCGCTGAGCGAGAAGCTCCGCGAGTTCGTCCCCGAAGTCCATGTTATCGGCGACGCCGTCAAGGCCCGCCAGTCCAGCGATGCCATGTGGGAGGGCTTCGAGGTCGCCTACAACCTCTAATAAACAGCCCTGCCAGCAAGGTGCCACGCCAAAACCATAAAGGAGTTTAAAACATGACAGCTGAAGGAAGGAAATTTGCGTTCAAGAAATCCCTCGCCTGCGGTCCTGCGACAATAGTCCTCACCGCAATCATCATGTACTTCACGATGGCAAAGGCCTACGCCGCCAATCCCACCGATCTGCTCGGCATGTCCGCGCTCGGCGGCACTGTGTTCGTAACCTCTATGATCTGCACCTGCATTCAGTACCCCATCGTCGGTTCTCTTTTTAAAAAGCAGTTTTCCGGCGGCGAGAAGCTGCCTGCCATGGGCAAGCGTGAGGAGCAGGTACAGTTCTGGAAGTGGATTCCCGGACACTGGCTGGCCTACAACATCGTCATCAGCGCCTTTGCAGGCATCCTGTTCGGCAGCGGCGTACCCGCTTTTCTCGTGAGCTGGGGCATCAATCCCGGCGGCATCGGCCAGCTTGGCTATGCCCTGCTCTCCGGTGTCATCAACGGTCTCGGCACCTGGTTTGCGGTATATCTGTCTCAGATCTATCTCGTCCAGCTCTTCAACGAGAAGGCTGCCAAGACCGCGACTGCTAAAAAATAAAGTCAGCGCTTTCATTGAGGAGCCGTCCTCCAGGGCGGCTCCATCCTTAAGAAGGCCATAGAGAACCACTTTGACGACATCACCCCCCTGCGTGGGTCACGAGTACGGTTGCCCGGGCAATCCGGTCGAGCGTGTTCACCCGTGTCTTCTACGCGAGCATCGGTGACATAGCCGTCACAACAATTGAGATGCTGCCCCAGATCCTCACAGGCGTGTGCATGCCCAACAGGACTCCGCTCATGCGCACTCCGAAGAAGAACGGGGTTCACATCAATGTAAACACCAAGGTGCTGGAGGTCACTGACCACAACGTCAAGGTCCAGCGGAAGGACGGCACCGAGGAATGGCTCCGCGGCTTTGACTACGTCATCTTCGACCTCGGTGCCCGCAACCACTACCCGCTGAGTGAGGAGCTCCGCGAGTTCGTCCCCGAAGTCCACGTCTTGGCAAATTCGTCCCCGCCCTCCCGTTCAGCGACGCCATGTGGATGGGCTTCGAGGTCGCGTACAACTTATAAGTAAGGATGCGCTCCATCTGGGGTGAGGGATAACGCCCCGGACAGAGCCCGGCGAGCGCTTGGGCTGGGAAAAGCCTTCCGGTCGCAGCCTGAGCCATGTCAAGAAGGAGAAAAAGTATGGATGCTACGGTAAACAAAAATTACAAGAAGGGCTTTGTGCCTTTCGCAATGGCCGCGGCGCTGGTCAGCCTGGCCGGCGGCTTCACGGCTACCATCCCCAACAACATCGTCAGCTCCTGGGGACTTGACGATTCCTGGCTGACTTGGATCACCCTCGCGATGAGCATGGGCATGGCCGCCTGCGCGCCTGTCCTCGGTAAGCTGGGCGACATCTTCGGCCGCCGCGGCGCTGCTCTTTTCGGTATGGCCGTTATGGTCGTCGGCGAGCTTGGCCTCGGCCTCGCGCCCAACGGCGCCGTGTGGATGGCCATCCTTTTCCGCTTCGTTATAGGCGTCGGCGCTGCCGCTATTTCCCCGACCGTTATCGCTTACATAACCAGTGAGTTCCCGCCTGCCAAGATGGGTACCGGTTTCGCCGTTTACATGGCTCTGTCCAGCGGCATGGTCATCTTTGGACCCACCATCGGCGGCATCATAGTCCAGACCACCCAGAACTACCGCATCATCCTCTACATCTGCGCTGTCCTGGCTGCTGCCTGCTTCGTCGTCGGCCTGTTCACCATGCCCAAGGAGACCGGCCCGAAGAAGGGCTTCGCCGGTTTTGATATATTCGGCGGAATCTTCATCATCCTGTTCTTCTCCCTGGCTCTCTGCGTTCCCAATCTCGCTCAGGGTGAGGCCGGCTGGTTCGGCAAATCCACTCTCATCGTCATCGCCGCTACCATTGTGTGCCTTGTGGTCCTGGTCTTCGCCGAGAAGAAGGCCAAGAACCCCATCCTCAACGGCAAGTTCATGGCCCGCAAGCAGTTCATTCTGCCTGTCGTCGTGCTCTTCCTCACCCAGGGTCTCATGCAGGCCTGCATGACCAACACCATCCGCTTCACCATGATCCTCGACCCCACCAGCACCGTCGGCAACTACGCCACCAGCATACTGTACGTCGGCATGACCATCGGCAACATCGCCGTGGCCCCGCTCGCCAGCAAGAAGGAGCCCCGCTACATCTCCGCCCTTGCTCTGGTGTTCTGCCTGATAGGCGCTGCTATACAGCTGCTCTACACCGCTGAGTCCGGCTTCATCGTCTTCGCGGCCAGCCTGTTCTTCGTCGGCCTCGGCCTCGGCGGCAACGGCACCATCTTCATGAACGTCGCCCTGTCCGGCCTAGACCCGAAGATCGCCGGCGCAGGCTCCGGTACCTACACCGTGTTCCGTGACCTGTCCGCCCCCTTCGGCGTTGCCGTGTTCTGCCCGATGTTCGTTGCCGGCTACTCCGCCGCCATGGCTACCGGTGACTCCGTCCGCATCGCTGCCGACCTCGTCAGCTCCATGCACAATGTCGCGTGGGTCCAGATGGGCTGTGTCGTTGCCGGCATGATCGTCTGCCTGATGATCCCCAAGATCCACAACAAGAACGCCTGAATCCACTCAATGGCCCCCTGCCTCTCAGGCGGGGGGCCAACGCAGAAAGGAGCAAAACATTGACTATTCCTGCCGATAAGGAAATAATCGGTCTCGTCCATGAGATACTCTCCGAGGCCGGCAAGGGCTACACTCCCGAGCAGCTCGCTGAGATCCCCAACATTCTCGCCACCAAGTACAAGTACTGGTGGTGCATCGACATGCAGATGTGGGACCTCATGCCCGAGGTCTACACCGAGCCCTTCGAGGCCTATTCCAATGGCCGCCTCGTGCCGAACAAGTGCATTCAGGACCAGGTTGACCGCGCCGCGGTTGTCTGCAATGACTCGATGGTTCCCATGCACATGGGCCACAACGCCATTGTGCAGTTTACCGGCGAGCGCAGCTGCCGTCTGCTGACCCGTCTGAACGACTACCACACCTACAAGGACGACGGCTCCACCTACGAGGGCTGGGCGCTCTATGTCGACGACATGGTGAAATGCGACGACGGCGTATGGCGCATAAAGACCCTGCGCCTCACCTACCGCAACATCCTTGGCAAACTGCGTACAATGGGAGTATAACATGAACGACACCTGCTTCAAGCTGCTCGAGCCCGGCAAGATAGGCCGTCTCGAGCTCAAAAACCGCATAATCCTCGCGCCAATGGGCACTATCGTTGGAAACCTCGGTCCCAGGGGCGTTGAGTATTTTATAGAGCGCGCACGTGGTGGCGTCGGTATGCTCATGTGCAACATCGTCGTGTCCGACTACTTTGAGGACCCGAGCCACTCCATCTTCCTCAACGACAAGAGTACGCCATATTTCAAGGAGCTGTGTGAGCGCGCCCACGCCCTCGGCAGCAAGGTCTGCGCCCAGCTCCACCCCGGCAACGGCCGCATCGGCGGACCGAGCCTGCTCTACCCCGTGCCCATCAGCGCGAGCGCCTGCCCCTGGATGCACGCTCCGCAGGTAATGTGCCATGAGCTGACCATCGATGAGATACACAGGCTCGAGGACGATTTCCGCTCCGCCGCGGAGCGCGCCGTCGGCGCGGGCTGCGACGCCATAGAGATCCACGCCTACGGCGGCTACCTCACCGACCAGTTCCTCACCAAGCGCTGGAACAAGCGCATCGACGAGTACGGCGGCGACCTCGACGGCCGTATGCGCTTCCTCAAGGAGCTCATAGCCATATCCAAGGAAGTCGGCGGCGCCGACTTCCCGGTCATCGTCAAGTACTGCCCCGACCACTTCCTGCCCGTCGAGGAAGGCTACCGCGGCATAGAAGAGGGGCTTGAGCTCACGCGCAAGCTCATCGAATGCGGCGTGGACGCTCTGCATGTCGACGCCGGCAGCCACGACTCCTGGTATCTCGCCATGCCGCCCGACTACATCCAGGAGATGACCCTCCAGGCCCGCAGCGCCAAGGCCGTCAAGGAGATAAGCACCGTTCCCGTGCTGACACACGGCCGCTACTCCGACCCCGAGAAGGGCGAGAGCGTTCTGCGCCACGACGTCTGCGACTTCACGGTCATAGGCCGCGGCCTGCTCGCCGATCCGGAGATACCCAACAAGCTCGCCGAGGGCCGCGCTGAGGACATTCGTCCCTGCATCTCCTGCAACGAGGGCTGCATTGCCCGCTCCTATGCCCTCAAGAACGCGACCTGCGCGGTCAACCCCATCTGCGGCCATGAGATAGACGGCGGCATTCCGAAGGCCAAGACGCCGCTGCGCGTGCTCGTCGTAGGCGCGGGCCCTGGCGGCTGCACCGCCGCGCTCTACGCCAAGGAGGCCGGACATGAGGTTGAGCTCTGGGAGCGCAGCGCCTCTATCGGCGGCAACGCCCTCGCCGCGAGCATGCCCTACTTCAAGACGGACATGCACGCCCTCATGACCTGGTACAAGGTCCAGCTCATCAAGGCCGGCGTGCCAGTGCGCTACGGCCGCGAGGCGAATCACGATAACATCTCCGCCTGGAAGCCCGACCGCATCATCTGGGCGGCCGGCGGCGCGCCCATCATGCCCAAGAGCATTCCCGGCCTTGACGGCTACAATGTCTACTCCGCCACCGACGCTCTGCGCAACCTCGTCGACGTGGGAGAGAGCATAGTCATGGTCGGCGGCGGCATGGTCGGCATCGAGGCCGCCCTGCACTTCGACCGCATGGGCAAGAAGGTCACGGTCATCGAGATGGCCAACAAGATGCTGCCCCAGCCGATGTTCAAGATGAACGGCGATCTGCTCAGGAAGATGATGCGCGAGAGCAACATCACCTTCCGCACCAGCACCAAACTCCTCGCGGTCGACAGCAGCCGCACCCACACCAGCGTCACCGTCGAGGGACCGGATGGTCAGGAGAGCATAGACTGCGACACCGTGCTCATGGCTCTGGGCTTTGCGCCCACCGGAAATGCCGCGAAGGAGGCTCTCTCCGACATCTGCCCGGTCATTTCCATAGGCGACGCGACGGAGACGAGAAAGATACTCTACGCCACGACCGACGCCTACAACGCCGTGCTCGGACTGGAGAACCCGGAATGCATTGATTTCAGCGATAAGGGCTGAATTATACAAAGGAGGAAACAAACATGGATAGACTGAAGAACAAGGTATGCATCATCACCGGCGCTGACGGCGGCATCTGCCACAAAGCCAGCGAGCTCTTCTGCGCTGAGGGCGCTAAGGTTGTCATGGTCGACATCGACCCCGGTGTCGAGGCCAAGTGCGCCGAGATAGTTGCAAACGGCGGCGACGCCATCGCCATCACCGCCGACGTCAGCAAGCGTGAGACCTGGCACATGCTGCTCGAGAAGACCCTCGAGAAGTACGGCACCGTCGACTGCGTCGTCAACGGCGCGGCCGCGTTCTCCGGCTATAAAGACGTTTTCAACGGCCAGCCCGACGAGGAGTGGGAGCACGTTCTCGACGTCAACCTCAACAGCCTGCGCTTCTCCATCGAGGTCGTCTACAAGTGGATGACCAAGAACGGCGTCAAGGGCAACTTCATCAACTTCTCCTCCGCCACCGCCCTGAGCTTCATGAGCAGCGGCTGCCAGGCCTACCCCATCACCAAGGCCGGTGTCAAGCTGGTCACTCAGGACATGGCCGCCTACGCCGGCAAGTTCGGTGTCCGCTTCAACTGCCTCGCTCCCAACCTGATCTGGACCCCGAAGCAGGATCCCGTCTATAAGAACGAGAAGACCGCCAACTATTTCAAGGGCATCATCCCCCTGGGCCACTACGGCATGCCCGAGGACGCCGCCTGGCTGATGGTCTACCTCGCCAGCGACGAGGCCAAGTACATCAATGGCTGCTGCATCCCCGTCGACGGCGGCTGGCACACCTGCCATTGATCGGACTGACACTGAGAAAACCGTAAGCTACGGATCAAGGAGGTCAAGATGGCTGTTTTCAATATCCCGTTCAACGAGGAATTCCGCAGCATGGTCGTTGACGTCATGAAGCACGTCCGCCGCCAGCAGTACACCCCCGAGATGCTGTGCGAACACCAGAAGATACTCGAGTGCATGCACTTCTACTGGTGGAGCATGGACATGAAGAAGGAAGAGTACGCCACCGAACTTTTCGATGACGACTTCCAGTACTGGAACGGCAGACCTGGTACCACCGACAAGAAGCAGCAGGCCCTGGTTTCCAAGTGGTGCAACAAGAACATGCAGACCATGCACATGGGCCATCAGCCGATGATTTGGATCCAGGACGAGACCCATGCCCGCGGCATATTCCAGTATGAGGACCACATGTGCTATTTCGACGACGCCTCTGTCTGCGAGGGCTGGGCGGTCTACTGCGAGGACTTCGTGAAGAGGGACGGCGTATGGTACATCAGCCGCCATCGCATGGCGTACCGGCAGATGGACGGCACCTACAAAAACCCCTTCCCGCCGAAAGACTGGGTCCCCGAGGACTGGGAAGAGCCCAATTATTGAGCTATCCCTCAGCAATCTATACACAAGCAAGAGAGTCCGGCTTTTGCCGGGCTCTCTTTTCTCATTCCTGTGCGTGTTTTCTAAAAGTTTTTAATTTATTTACTATTATGTACTTGATAGTTGAAATACCTGGAGCTATAATCGCTAACATGGTTAGCAATACGGAGGTGACTGATGATGGACTTCACCGGAGCGGCCGAGGAGCTAATGGCTCTGCAGGCTGCGCTGCACAGATTGCCTATGAACGCGGAGATATCCAGGATGGCAAGCGGCGAGCTGTTCGTGCTGTATCATCTCCTGACTCATGACGGTCAGGCCAGCCCCAAAGAGCTGAGCCGCGAGATGATGGTCAGCACGGCCCGGGTAGCGGCTTTGCTGAATAATATGGAGTCCAAGAGCCTTGTACGCCGCTTCCCGGACCCCGCAGACAGCCGTAAGGTCATTGTGTCCCTTACCGAGGAGGGCCGGGAGCTGGTTGAACGCGGGCGAGCCAGGGTGCTCTCCATGCTGTCCCGCGTGCTCGAAAGTATAGGGCCGGAGGATACGCTGGAGCTTATACGTATACAGAAAAAGCTGCTGGGATGCCTTGCACCCCGGAATTGCTGATTTCGAATAAACGCAAAACTCTTATTGAATCAGGTGTAAAAATGGAACGTGTGAAATACAACTACAAGACAAAAGAGATTAAGTGCCAAGTAGGCGCACAGGAGATATACGGTGTCGCATATATACCTCAGACATACGGAAAAACACCTCTCGCCATCTTCGCCCATGAGCTCGGAGCCACTCATCGCTCCGGCATACCGTATGCCGAAGCTCTGGCGAGCTGCGGCATAGCCGCATATACTTTCGATTTCCGCGGCGGCAGCGCATCCAGCCGCAGTGATGGGGATACGGACAGCATGTCCGTCATGACCGAGGCCGATGACATTTGCGCTGTGCTGGATGCGGCCGCAACCTGGGACTTTGTAGACGCGGAACATATAGTGCTGATAGGTGCAAGCCACGGCGGAATGGCCAGTGCCATTGCCGCTTCCCGCAGGCCCGATGACTTGTGTGCGCTCATACTGCTCTACCCCGCTCTGGTAGCCTATGACGCCGTACATGAAAAATATAGTTCCCTCGACGAGGTGCCCCGCAGCTTCTGGCTTGGCAAGCTGATACACGTTGGCAAGCATTTCGTCTCGGATTCCTGGGACTACAACGTATATGCGGATATGCCGAAGTTTAAAAACCCGGTCCTCATACTCCACGGTGACAGGGATCAGGTGGTGGACATATCCTATTCTGAGCGCGCCGCAGCGACCTATCCCGACTGTGAATTCCACGTCATGCACAACGCGGGTCACGGCTTCAGCGGCGAAAACTTCGACACGGCAATGGGATATATAGAGCCCTTCCTGCAGGAGAAGCTTTTCACCTGACACAGGCCAAGGTATGCAGCAACGGCAGCAAAAAACCGTCTTCTGATGGCAAGTTTTTCGCGGGTATTGTCCCGGCGGAGGCGTCCTTCTCCGCCCTTTATCCGGTAATTTTGCCCACAGAAGGCGGCTTTTTTGCAGGCTTTTCGCCTCTTCAGCGGAGGCTGCTCCGGTGAGCCGGGCATAGTCTGGGTATTTGATTGTAATTCAAAAGAAAACGTCCTCACCCGCCGTTGATAAACCGCATAATGTTACCGTGTAGACAATCACATAAGTGTTATAATAATGACAATAAAGCCTGACGTCGTTTTCAGGCACAGCAACATGCTGACACAATAGAGAAAAGGAGCTTTTATTGGTATGGCAAAACTTGACCTTCTCAAAGGAATGAAAGTTATCGACATGGCCAGCTTCGTGGCCGGTCCCACCTGCGCCAAGATACTTGCCGAGTACGGCGCCGATGTTATCCGCATCGAGGCGCTCGTCGGCGATGATAAGACCCGTGACGTCGGCAAGAACGCTATGGGCATAAAGAACGGCGACCTGGTCCTGTACGACCTCGTCAACGGCAACAAGAAGCAGCTCGCTCTCGACACCCGCCGCCCCGAGGGCCTGGCCATCCTCAAGAAACTGCTCGAGACCGCCGACGTGTTTGTCTGCCACCTGCGTCAGAACAACATGGAGCGCCTGGGCCTCGACTGGGAGAACCTGCACAAGACCTACCCCGGCCTCATCTACGCCAACGTCACCGGCTATGGCACCAAGGGTCCCTACGCCGACCGCGGCGGTTTCGACTCCGTTGCTTACGTCAGCCGCGCCGGCGTCCACACCGGTGCCGAGCGTGAGGGCACCAAGCCCTACATGCCTTACGCTGGCCAGGGCGATATCCCCACCGGCAGCTACCTCGCCATGGGCGTTATGGCCGCTTACATAAACAAGCTGCGCACCGGCAAGGGCGAGATGGTCACCGCAAACCTCTACGGCGCCGGTATCTGGGCGGGCGCTTTCCCGATAATCACCGCTCAGGAGCCCTACAATGTTCCCTGGCCGAAGGATCCCATGGACACCTTCTCCCCGCTCTACAACATCTATCAGTGCGCCGACGGCCACTGGGTCACCATCTGCGGCAACGGTTGGGAAGTTCCCTGGCCGAAGTTCATACACTACGCCGGCTGGGATGAGGAGTGGCTCACCAAGTATCCCCACATGGTCGATGCCTACATGAACGGCCGCAAGCTCTCCGAGGAAATGGCCCGCTGGATGGCTACCAAGAACTACGACGAGGTCGATGACATCCTCAGCAAGAGCGATATCCCCCACGACGTCTGCCAGAGCTACCGCGAGGTCGCGCAGGATCCCGTCGCCTTCGAGGCCGACCTCATGCAGGAGATCCACTATCCGCGCAGCGGCAGCACCGTTCGCATCCCCCGTTCCCCCGTGCACTTCCACGAGGCCGGTCTGCCTGAGACCGTCAGCGCCGGCGTCCCCGGCGAGGACACCATGGAGGTTCTCACCAGCTACGGCTTCTCCGAGGAGGAGATCCGTAAGCTCGCCGATGAGAAGATCGTCGGTCTGGGCGACACCTGGACTCCCGACTACCTCGTTGTCAAGCGCTAACCTGACCTTCACGTCCGAGGGCGGCAGTACATACTGCCGCCCTCGTTTTTTTGCTGTTCTATGCGCGACACACTCGCGGTAAGAATCAAAATAGTCGGAACCATTGAACACCAAAAGCAGCTCCCGCAAGATCCCGGGCTGCTTTTCGCGCCTCTTGGGCCAATTCTACCGACATTCGGTTGTGTCCGGAGGCACTGTCGGATATGATGTACGCGAGGTGAACGGCATTGTATGAACTAGACAAGGAAAAATTCGGTGCATTTGTAGGCCAGCTCCGCAGGGAAAAAGGCTGGACACAAAAGGAGCTTGCACAGCATCTGTACATATCCGACAAGGCGGTCAGCAAATGGGAAACCGGTGCCAGTATACCGGACACGGCGCTGCTCATGCCGCTCGCTGAGCTGCTGGGCGTCAGCGTGACAGAGCTGCTGCGCTGCGAGAGACTGGGCAGCGGCATTGACGCCTGCCAGGTAGAGGCCATCGTCAAGACGGCCATCAACTATGGCGCTCACAAACCTGAGCGGGCCTGGGGCAAGAGCGGGCACTGGCCTCTCATATATGTGCTCTGTCTACTGTTCGGCGGGGCCTGCCTTGTTGGGAGCCTGCTCTCGGGCTATCTTGGTACATACTCGCCGGTGCTGTATCTGCTCGGCGCCATCTTCGGGGCGTATTTCGTGTTCTTCGTAAAACTCAGCCTGCCAGCCTACTATGACGAAAACCGTATCAGTTCTTTCAGCGATGGCCCCATCCGCATGAACCTGGCCGGAGCGTCCATAAACAACTCCAATTGGCCCCATATGGTTCATGCAGCGCGGATATGGACCTGCATATCTGTGGCTCTGTGTCCGGCGCTGGAGCTGCTGCTCTCATGGCTTGCCCCGGCTTTATGGAAGGCGGCGGAACCATACATCTTTGCCGCCGCAGTACTCAGCTTGTTCGCAGCATTATACGTCGCTGCCAAAAGGCACGAGCGGCAGGCCTGACAGCAAAAAAACGCCGCCACAGTTGTGGCGGCGTTTTTTGATTTCGCTTTACTGGATGGAGATCTGCCTGTTCTCAGGCACCAGCTCCGGCCTCTTGGGCAGGTTCAGGGTCAGGACGCCGTCATTGTACGCGGCGCTGATGGCAGAGGTGTCGATGCCGGAGACATCGAAGCTCCTGGTGAAGGAGCCGTAGCTGCGCTCGCGGCGGATGTAGCCGTTCTTGCCCTTCTCTTCGTGCTCGTCCTTGCGCTCAGCGGAGATGGTCAGACGATCGTTCTCAAGGTCGATCTTGATGTCTTCCTTCTTGAAGCCGGGCAGGTCGGCCTCCAGCTTGAAGGCGTCGCCGGTGTCGGTGATGTCGGTCTTTATCTCTCCGGCAGTGCCCCAGAAGTCGTTGTCGAAGAAAGTGAACGGGTTCATGATAGTACGGCGAGTGGCATAAGGCATAAGTTCAAACATGATCAAAACCTCCATGTATTAATATACTTTGTAATAGTTTGTGTAAACCTCGTTGGGTTATTCACTAACCTTGTCTGTTTACGTATATAAAAATACTATACAGATTTTAATAAATCATGAACTAATTATGAACAAACTATTAATATTAGCACTCGTAATTGTTGAGTGCTAATATTGGGCGCTGCAAAAAACGCCGGTGCAAGCACCGGCGTTTCAATGCGTATGAGCTTTATTTGAGCACCTTGCTCAGGAAGTCCTGAAGCCTGGGGCTCTGGGGATTCTCGAATATATCCCTCGGGCTGCCCTCCTCGACGAGCTTGCCGTCTGCCAGGAACAGCACACGGCTGCCGACCTCGCGGGCAAAACCCATCTCATGGGTGACCACGACCATCGTCATTCCGTCCTGTGCGAGCGTCTTCATAACGTCAAGCACCTCGCCTACCATCTCGGGGTCGAGTGCGCTGGTGGGCTCGTCAAAGAGCATCACCTCGGGGTCCATGCACAGCGCCCTGACGATAGCCACACGCTGCTTCTGGCCGCCGGAGAGCTGCTGAGGATAGTTGTTGGCCTTATCCTGAAGTCCCACCCTCGCGAGCAGTTCCATCGCCTTGGCCTCCGCCTCCTGCTTGGAGCGCTTGAGCACACGTATGGGGGCAAGCGTCATGTTGTGCAGTATGGTCATGTGCGGGAAAAGATTGAAGTGCTGGAACACCATACCCATCTTCTGACGGTGGAGGTCTATGTTTACCTTGGGGTCAGTTATGTCCGCGCCCTCGAAGAATATCTTGCCTTCGGTCGGCTCCTCCAGGAGGTTCAGCGAGCGCAGAAGCGTACTCTTTCCGCCGCCGGAGGGTCCGATGATGACCACGACTTCGCCGCGGCGTATCTCGGTGCTTACACCGTCCAGAGCCTTGACTTTGCCGTCGTTATAGTACTTTTTAACGTCCTCTACCCGAATTATAACGTCAGCGCTCACTCTGTCTCAGCCTCCTTTCAAGCTTGCCCTGCAGCCAGCTGAGTATCAGAACCATGACCAGATACAGGAAGGATATACCCAGAAGCGGGAACATCTGCTCCCAGGTCCTGTTCATTATGCCCTGCGCCGCGTGTACCAGCTCCTTGCCGCCTATTATCGTAAGCAGCGAAGTGTCCTTCAGGAGTATGATAAACTCGTTGCCCAAGGCGGGCAGCACGGCCTTGAAGGCCTGCGGCACGACGATAAAGCGCATGGTGTCCATGTATCCCAGACCCAGGCTGCGTCCGGCCTCGGACTGGCCCTGGTCAAGCGACATGAGGCCGCCGCGTATGATCTCCGCCACGTAGGCGCCGGAGTTGAGGCCCAGGCCCAGCGCGCCGACCATTGTGAAGTTGCGGCTGCTCTTGAACACGACGAAGCCCAGTATCATGAGCTGCACCATCATAGGCGTACCGCGTATCACAGTCACGTAGATTTTGCAGATCGCGTTGAAAAAGCCCAGAACTACGTTCTTTTTCCTGCGCTGCTGGTCGTGTGCCGTGCGGATGGACGCCACAATAACGCCGAGAACAATGCCTATGAGTATGGCAATGACCGTTACATACAGCGTGGTGACCATACCCTCAAGGTACTGCTTCCAGCGGTCGGCCTCGATGAAGGCCTGATAGAATTTTACGTAGATGTTCTGCCAGAAAGTTATATCCTCCCCGGCAACGCTCATGGCCTTCCAGAGTTCATAGGCCTCAGCCATGCTCACGGCGCCCACCTCTCTCTTTCTTCAGAATTTCTCGCTTCGTGGACAAAAGGGCGGCTGTCGGCCGCCCTTTTGGAGCTCATTATTGCGTTTCCGCCCTATTACTCGGCGGGGATGTACTTGTCGATGATGGACTGCACGGTACCGTCGGCGATCAGCTCGGCCAGGGCGCTGTTAATGGCGTCGAGCAGGGCGGTGTTGCCCTTGTTCAGGCCGATGGCATAGTCCTCAACGGCATACTCGGTGTCGAGAATGGCGAGGCCGGCGTTGTTCTTGACGAACTCCTGAGCGGGGGCGTTGTCAATGACGACGCAGTCTACCTGGCCGTTCATGAGAGCCTGGACAGCGGTGAAGCCATCGTCATAGGCCACAACATGATCCTCGCCGTAGTCGTCGGTGCAGTAGATGTTGCCGGTGGTGCCGCGCTGGGTGCCGATCAGGCCCTCGCCCATGTTGTCAATGGTGACGTCGCTGCCTTCCTTAACAATGACGACCTGCACGCCGGTGGCATAGCTGTCGGTGAAGTCCATGACGAGCAGACGGTCCTCGTTCACGGTCACGCCGGCCATGACGATGTCGCTCTTGCCCTGCTGGACGGCCAGCAGCGCGCTGTCGAAGTCCATGTCGAGAATGTCGAGCTCGAGGCCCAGCTTCTCGGCGATGGCGGTGGCGATCTCAACGTCGATGCCCTCGAAGCCGCCGTCATCGGTGGTCATCTCGTAGGGCGGGAACTGCGCGTTGGTGCTCATGGTGAGCTTGCCCTCGACGATGGTGGTGAACTCACCGTCAGCCGCAGGAGCTTCGGAAGCGGGAGCCTCGGAGGCAGGGGCCTCGGAAGCGGGAGCCTCGGACTCGGGGGCCTCGCTGGGGTCAGAAGCGGCCTCGCCGCAGGCGGCCAGCGCAAAGACCATGCAGAGCGCAAGCATAAGTGCAAGTATCTTTTTCATTTCATATCCTCTTTTCCATGTTCCGGCTTTCCGCCGGTTTGATGACGTCGACAATAATACACCCGCCGTCTTCCTTTGTCAACTAAGAAATTGCAATTTTATGCGAAAAATACGATTGTCAAGCCCTAAGTACCCGGAAATATTCAAAAATAAATGAATAACGCGTCCGAAACTGGATATTTTCGGACGCGTTGGAGATTCGTCTTGTGCAAATTGGTCAGAAGGCTATCTGCGCAGCAGTCGTCCGGCCAGGGCGAAGAGCGCAAAAGCTATGATATTCACGGCCACTACGCTGGCGCCGCTGGGCGTTTCAAGCGCGTAGGAGAGCGTCATTCCCAGCGTAAAGCACACTACTGAAAGCAGCGCGGAGCACAGGGTGACCGAGCGGAAGCTGCGGAAAACACGCATAGCCGAAAGCGCCGGGAAGATTATGAGGCTCGAGATGAGCAGCGCGCCCATCATGCGCATGCCGAGCACGACGGTGATGGCCGTAAGTATGGCGAGGAGCATGTTGTAGCCCTCAGCCTTGGTACCCGTAGCGCGGGCGAAGGTCTCGTCAAAGGTGACTGCAAAGATACGCGGGTAAAAGAGCGTGAACACCACGAGCACTGCGGCGCAGAGGATGACGCTGAGCACCGCGTCGGAGCTCGAGATGGTGAGGATGCTGCCGAACATGTAGTTTGAGACGTTGGTATTCACCCCGCTGGTGAGCGAGATGACCAGGACGCCAACGGCGAGCGCTCCGCTGGAGATGAGCGCGATGGCGGCATCGCCGCGCACCTTGCCGGACTGCGACACCCGCAGCAGCAGCACGGCGGCGATGACGACCACGGGCACGGCCACAGCCAGGGGTGCAACTCCAAGCGCCGAGGCTATCGCCAGCGCGCCGAAACCGACGTGCGAGAGACCGTCGCCTATCATTGAGAAGCGCTTGAGCACCAGCGAGGTGCCGAGCAGCGCCGCACAGAGGGACACCAGCACGCCCACGACAAAGGCGCGGACCAGGAAGGGATAGGACAGCATTTCAAGGAGTATCATTTGCAGCCGCCTCCCCTCAGTCTGAGCTCCGCCTCGCTGCCGTGATAGCCGGCTACGGAGCCGAAGTAAAGCTGCGAGTGGCCGAGCTGCAGAATGTGCGTCGCGTATCGCTCCGCCGCCGCGACGTCGTGCGAGACCATGATGACGGTCACGCCGTCGCAGAGGTTTATGAGCTTGAGAAGGTTGTACATCTCCCCCGTCGCCACCGGGTCAAGCCCCGCGACGGGCTCGTCCAGAAGCAGCAGCTTGCTCGTGGCGCACAATGCGCGGGCGAGCAGCACGCGCTGCTGCTGGCCGCCGGAGAGCTCCTGGTAGCAACGCCCCTTGAACTCGAGCATTCCCATACGCTCAAGGTTGCGCTCCGCCTCCTTCTTGTCCGCGGAGGAGTAGAAGAAGCGCCGTCCCAGGCCGTTGAGACGGCCGGAGAGCACGACCTCAAACACGGAGGCCGGAAAATCCCTTTGGAGCGCCGTCTGCTGGGGCAGGTAGCCTATTTCGCTGCGCTTGAGGCCGTCGCCGTATTCTATGCTGCCCGTCTCGGGCTCCTTGAGACCCAAAAGGCCCTTCATGAGCGTGGACTTGCCCGAGCCGTTCTCTCCCACGACGCAGAGATAGTCCCCGGCATTCACCTCAAAGCTGACACCGCGGAGCACCGTGTCGCCCCCGTAGGCAAAGGAGAGGTCCTTGCATGTGATGAGCGCCATCAGCTCAGCGCCTCCTTCAGCGCGTCCACGTTCTGCCACATGAGGTTGAGGTAGGTCACGCCCTCCTCGAACTGAGCCCTTGTGACGTTGTGGCAGGCGGAAAACAGCAGCTTCTCCGCGCCCGTGGCCTCGCATATGGTGTCCGCCATGTCCTCGTTTGAGAGCTCAATGTGGAACACGACGGGTATATTCTCCTCGTTTACCTTATCTATAAGGAAGGCCACCGTGGCCGCGGAGGGCTCCGCCTCATCGGCGCAGCCGGGCCACGCGGCATAGTACTCCAGGCCATAGGCCTTTGCGAAGTACAGCAGAGGGAAACGATCCCCGAACACGATAGTGTTCCGCACGCCGTTGGCGACCACGTCTGTGAAGGCCGCGTCGAGCTCGTCCAGCTCAGCGCAGTAGCTCTCGAGCGCGGCGCTGTACTCAGCCTCGCCCTCCGGGTCCGCCTCGCTGAGCGCCGCGGCTATTTTCTCGCAGATGAGCTTGGCGTTGCGCGGGCTGGTCCAGACGTGCTCGTCATACTCGACCTCGCCGTCGTCATGCTCGTGCTCGTCTATCTCCATGCCCTCGACGTGCTCCTCCTCGAGCAGCTCCACGCAGTCCATGAGCGTCACGGTCCTCACGCCGTCGCCCACAGACTCGAGCACGTCCGTGACCCAGGCGTCGGACACGCCGCCGACATAGATGAACACGTCGCAGTTTTGTATCTCAATTATGTCCTTTGGCGAAGGCTCGTACGAGTGCGCCTCACTGCCCGGGGGCAGAAGCAGCGTGACCTCTCCGCGGTCGCCCACGAGCTGGCGCGCAAAATCGTAGGGCGCAAAAACCGTGGCCACGACGGATATGCCGTCCGTCTCCTCCGCGGCTTCGGCCCCGCAGCCGGCCAGAGGCAGGCACAGGAGCGTCAATGCTATCAAAATGGCTGCTGTTCTTTTCATTTTTCCTCCATTCAGGCAAAAAACAAAAGGCGGGCGCCCCTTTTGGGACGCCCGCTGGCAGCGGGAGAAGGATTCGAACCCTCACATACGGAGTCAGAGTCCGCTGTGCTACCTTTACACAATCCCGCTATGCGCAAAAGATATTATATCCGATTTTTCAGCTTTGTCAAGCAAAATTTGCGCATTATATGTAAATCAATATCAAGCCCACCAAAACGCCCACGACTGTGGCAAATGCAGGCAGCTTCGAGCGCCACATGAGTATGGCCTCGGGCAGCAGCTCGCCGAACACGACATAGAACATCGCGCCCGCTGCAAAGCTCAGGGACATCGACAGCCACATGGGCGAGAGCGTACCGAGGCAGAAGCCCAGCACGGCACCGACAATGGTGGGGGCTCCGGAGAGCGCAGTGATGACGATCGCCTTGAGCCGCTTGGAGCCGCCGGTTATGAGCGGCACGGAGACTGCCATGCCCTCAGGGATGTTGTGCAGGCCGATTATGACGGCCATGATGAGGCCGGAGCCGCCGAGAGGACCAGCCTCAAGGTTGCCCGCGTAGGACGCGCCGATGACCATGCCCTCGGGCATATTGTGCAGCGCTATGGCGCAGGCCATGACCACGCCCGCGATGAAGAGCTGATACTTCGAAGCCGGGCCGCCGTCCTCAGAGCAGCTCTCGTGCCGGACGTAGTGGTCACTGTGGATGAGCTCGTCCAGATCGTCGGCGGTCTTGGGGTGGTCGTCGTCGATGTGCTCGAGTTCGTGGTTTGTCTTCTTGTCTATCCAGACGTTCAGCAGCCATATCACCACATAGCCCAGCAGCACGCCCGCGACAACGAAGAAAACGCTGACAGGCTCCGTCGCGCCGTCGGGCTCGAGGGCGCCGGAGATCATATCGAAACATACCACACCTGTCATTATACCGCCTGCGAAGGCCAGCAGCAGACTTACGATGCGGCTAGAGTCGCGTTTGAGCAGAGCGCCGACTATGCCGCCGAGGCCGGTGCCGCCCACGCCGGCTATCGCCGTGATGACTATTATCCAGCCGATATCGGACATGGATCAGATCACTCCCAAATCAGAGTCAGCTGAGGCTAACAAGCAGTTCAGACGCGTTTGAAACTATCTCCTCCGCGCCGAAGCCCACGAGCTGTTCGTGGGTGCGGAAACCCCAGTCCACAGATATGCAGTGTATTCCCGCGTTTTTGGCTGTCTGGATGTCAACCTCGGAGTCGCCCACGTATACGCTGCGCTCCGGGGCGCCGCCCAGCTCGCGCATGGCTGCGAGCACGGTGTCCGGCGCGGGCTTGCGCTCCACCACGCCGGGCTGATCGCCCACCGCGGTAGCGATGAGACCGCCAAAATATTCCGCGGCCAGGTCTATGGTCGCGGCGTGGGGCTTGTTTGATACTATGGCGCAATGCACGCCCTTATCCCTGAGCTCTGCCAACAGCTCGAGTATTCCGGGGTAGGGCCGGGTCTTGTCCGCGCTGTGCGCCCGGTAATGCGCGAAGTAGCAGTCAAAAACCTGCTGATACACGGGGCACTCCCTTCCTCCGGGAACGCTCTGTGCTATGAGATAATTTGAGCCGTAGCCCAGCCTTGCGCGAATCTCATTCCGGGTGGCCTCCGGGAAGCCATATTCCCGCAGCGCATGGTTCACGCTGTCCGTCAAATCATCCAGGGTATCGAGCAGTGTGCCGTCCAAATCAAAAATAACTGTATCGTACTTCATAATGTTAAAATAATAGTCCATTTCAACAGTCATGTCAACCTTGACAAGTTGGCAAACTTATGATAATATATGTGAGCTTTGACCTGCGGAAGTACCCAAGAGGCCGAAGGGGCTCCCCTGCTAAGGGAGTAGTCGGTGTTGAGCCGAGCGAGGGTTCAAATCCCTCCTTCCGCGCCAAGTAAAAAGCCTTACAGCTCTTGCTGTAAGGCTTTTTCTTTTTTATTCCCAGATCACCGTGCCGCCCACGGGGCGTATGCTCAGCACGTGGCAGCTGCCCTCGCCCAGGATGGCCTCGACGCCGGTTTTGAAGCCCTCAAGCGCGTCCAGCGGCACGAAGGCCTGTATGGTGCCGGCAAAGCCGCCACCATGGACTCGGCAGGCGCCGCGTCCGGCAAGTGCGCGCTCCGCAACTGCCAGCGCCACGGCCATGGCCTGTTCCTTTGCCGCGCCGGTGGGCGTTATATCCTGCAGCAGCTCCCAGGAGGAGCGTCCGGATTCGCGCACCAGAGCAAGGAAGGCGTCCATGTCGCCGCGCTCCAGCGCGTCAGCCTCCTCTGAGGCCCTCCTGTCGTCAGCGAAGAAGTGCATTGCCCTCAGTACGGCGCGGTCGCCCGCGGCGCGTCTGAGCTCGGGAATGGCGCTCAAAAACTCGGCCTCGTGCACCTCACGGAGCACCTTTTTCCCAAAGTACGCCGCGACGGCGCACATCTCCTCGGGGATGGACGCGTACTCGCCCGTCAGGGCTGCGTGGCTGGCACCGGAGTCGATTATGCACAGCGCGTGACCCAAACTCTCAAGGTCCACGGCCACGCTGCGCACTTCGGGCTCGGCCGGGTCGGCGAAATCTATGGCAACCGCGCCGCCTACGGAGGATGCGGTCTGGTCCATCAGTCCGCTGGGCTTGCCGAAATATACGTTTTCCGCTCTCTGGCCCAGCTGGGCGATGGTAACGGCGTCGAGCTCACCCGCGCAGAACAGGCAGTTCTCGATGACGCCCAGCAGCACCTCGCAGGCCGCAGACGAGGACAGTCCGGAGCCCGGCAGCACCTCTGAGACGGCGTAGGCGTCGAAGCCCGCCACCTCGTAGCCGCGCTCCTTGACAAGCCCGGCCATGCCTCGTACCAGCGCAGCTGTGGTCTCGCGCTCGTCCGCGCGGGGCAGCAGCTCGTCCAGGCATATTTCAACCATGGGCCAGCCCTCAGACTGGAACCTTATCTTATTTGTGCCGTTCAGCGCCGCGCAGGCCAGGAAGTCCAGGTCCACCGCCCCGGCGAGGACCCGGCCGTGCTGATGGTCTGTGTGGTTGCCGCAGATCTCGGTGCGGCCCGGCGCGGAGCAGAGCACCATGAGCCGCTCATCATCCGCTCCGAAGCTGCGCGCGAAACCATCCAGCACATTTGACACCTTTGCCCGGCCGTTCACGCCGTATTTGAGCCGGCCCAGTGCCTCGTCCAGTTCGCCCGCGCCCAGCGCGCGGCGCACGGAGCCCAGTTTCTGCATCTTCATTCTCCCCTCTTTCCGCCCCCGTCCGGAGCGTAATAAAACCGCTGCAAAGAAGGCGGATCTCTCACATCTGCTTTGCAGCGGTTTACTGCGTTCTTTAAATGCGATTACTTCTTCTGGACGTACTTCAGGCAGTCCAGCATGACCGCAACAAGGATTATAATACCGGAGAACACAAACTGCAAGTTCGTGTCAATACCAAGCGTGGTCAGGGAGTAGGTCAGTGCGGTGAAAATGAATACGCCGACAACTACGCCTGAGATCTTGCCTATGCCGCCGGTGAAGGAGATGCCGCCGACAACGCAGGCCGCGATGGCGTCCAGCTCGTAGAGCTTTCCTAACTCATTGGGGTCCAGGGCCGCGTTCCGGCACATTTCCAGGATGCCGCAGGAACCCGCCAGCACCGCGGAGATCACGTACACCGTAATGATCACGGCCACGGTGCGCACGCCGGTCAGCCGGGCCGCCTTTGGGTTGCTTCCCACGGCCTCCACATACTTGCCCAGCAGGGTTTTGCGCAGCACAAACACGCTGACAATGACGATGAAAATGAAAAATACGATCTGAATCGGCACTCTGCCCGGAAAGCGGTAAATGCCCAGGGTCTTGATCTCCGGGTAGCCGCCCAGCACGAACACCGAGGATTTGGCCATGAGCACCGTAACGCCGCGCATCACGATCTGCATCACCAGGGTCAGAATCACCGGCTGCACGCCCACGCTGGAGATGAGAAAACCGTTGAACACGCCGATGGCCGCGCAGGCCGCCAGGCCGATCAGGCACCAGACCCAGAAATTCCCGCCGTTGGTGATTCCCAGGGACACGATGATGCCGCAGAACGCCATCATGGACCCTGTGGAGATATCAATCCCTCCCGAGCTGATCACAAAGGTCATACCCACCGTCATAAACAAAATGGGGGTAGACTGTTTAATTACCAGCCACAGGGTGTTGAGGGATAAAAAGTTTTTTGTGACAATTCCGTTAAAGACGATCAGCACCGCCAGGGCGATCACCGCGCCGTAGCTGATAAAAATCTCTCTGAACGTCATCTTCTCTTTCTGTATGTGATCCGCCATACAACCAGACTCCCTTCCGCGTATGTAACCGTCCGCTGCCTCCGCAGCCTCCCACGCTCTATATATCGATTTGGCCGGACGCAATCACGTTCATGATGGCATCCGAATTAATCTCCTCATTCACCAGTTCCCCCACGTTTCTCCCATCGTGCAGAATCACGATGCGGTCGCATTCCCGCACCAGTTCGTCCAGCTCGGAGGAAATGTAGAGCACGCTGATCCCGCTGTCGGAAATCTGTTTGATCAGCTCCTCAATCTCGCCCTTTGCGCCCACGTCGATGCCCCGGGTGGGCTCGTCCAGGATAATCAGGTCCGGGTGGGTGGCCAGCCATCGGGACAGAATCACCTTCTGCTGGTTCCCGCCGCTCAGATCCTTGATCTTGGTGGAGGTGCCCGGCGTCTTGATGGCGATCTTCTGAATGTATTCCAGGGTGACTTCCTTCTGCTTTTTCTTATTCAGGATTCCGAACCGGCTGATCTTGGGCAGTATGGTCATGGTCAGGTTGTCCTGAATGGACATGTAGG
>OLZO01000214.1_pt1 | contig 41351 bp, 37 predicted proteins | sample 1644431 | NCBI WGS metagenome assembly OLZO01 (sample SAMEA103958145, study PRJEB25191) | human gut metagenome | biome: human-associated habitat [ENVO:00009003]; feature: intestine environment [ENVO:2100002]; material: feces | place: Germany | collected 2013/2015
CGAGAGCTCGTGCTCCGCTTTGCCGCCGAGGGCAAGCGCGTGGCCGCGCTCTGCGCCGCGCCCAGCATACTGGGCCGCCTCGGCCTGCTCGACGGCCGCTCCGCCACCTGCCACCCCGGCTGGGAGGATAAACTCGGCAGCGCGGAATACACCCGCACGGGCGTGGTGACCGACGGCAACATCACCACCGGCCGCGGCGTCGGTTTTGCCATCGACATGGGCCTCGAGCTCGTGCGGCTCTTGAAGGGCGACGACTTCGCCGCCGACCTGCGCCGCCGCGTTCAGTACCCCGGCTGCTGAGGAGGGCTGCGTCATGTTTGACCTCATCATCCGAGGCGCAAGCATAATAGACGGCACCGGCCGCGAAGCGTTTACCGGCGACGTCGCCGTATCGGGAGGGCGCATAGCCGCCGTGGGCGAGCTCGGCGCAGCGGAGGCCGCGCGCGTCATCGAAGCCCGAGGCCGCTGCCTGACACCCGGGTTCATCGACATCCACCGCCACGCTGACGCCGCCGTCTTTCGCCCCGGCTGGGGCCGTGCGGAGCTTGCCCAAGGCCTGACGACCATAATAAACGGCAACTGCGGCCTCTCCCTCGCGCCCGTGCGCGGGCCCTTTGCCGGGGAAATACTCAGCTACCTTTCCCCCATCGTCGGCGCGCTGCCGGAGGGCCGGGACTTTCCCGGCATGGCAGAGTATCTCCGCGCCGTCTCCGAGACCACACTGCCGCTCAACACGGCCATGCTGGCCGGTATGGGCACCATCCGTGCCTGCGCCGCGGGCTTTTCGGACGCGCCGCTCACGGACGGGCAGTACCGGGAGATACACGCCCTGCTCGAGCGCTGCCTTGCCGACGGGGCCGTGGGCGTCTCACTTGGCCTCGGCTACGCGCCGGAGTGCTTTTACGACACAGCGGGCCTCATCCGCGCGCTTGAGCCCCTGCGCGACGGCAAAACCGTCGTCACGGTGCACATGCGTCAGGAGGGCGACGGCGTGGTGGACGCCATGCACGAGATGCTCGCCGTCGCTCGCGAGCTGAGGATGCCGCTGGAGATAAGTCACCTCAAAGCCATAGGCCGCCGCAACTGGCGCTCCGCCGTGCCGGAGATGCTGCGGCTCATCGACTCGGCGCGTCAGGAGGGTCTCGACGTCATGTGCGACGTCTACCCCTACCCCGCGGGCTCGACGCAGCTCATCCACGTCCTGCCGCCGGAGTTTCAGGCGGGCGGCACAGAGGAGCTGACCGCGGCGCTCTCCGACCCGGAGCAGCGCGCAAGGATGCGCCGTAGGATGGAGACGGGCTCGGACTTTGAGAACATATCCCTGCTTGTCGGCTTCGAGAACATACGCGCCACGAGCCTGCACCGGCCGGAGAACCTCGCCTTTGAGGGCCGCTCGATAGCCGGGATCGCCGCCGAGCGCGGCTGCGATGCCTTCGACGCGCTCTTCGACCTGCTCGCCTCTGAGCACTGCGCGGTCTCGATGATAGATTTCATCGCGGACGAGGAGGACATCCGCGATATACTGCGCGCGCCCTTCTCGGGCGTGATTTCTGACGCGACCTACCCCGTCAACGGGCTGCTGCACCCTAGGGTGTACGGCACCTTCCCCCGGCTCATTGAGCGCTATGTGCGCGAAACGGGTACGCTGAGCCTGACCGAGGCGGTGCACAAGGTCACGGGCCAGCCGGCGGAGCGCTTCCGCCTCGCCGGGAAGGGCGTCATAGCCCCCGGCGCGGATGCTGACCTCTGCCTCTTCGACGCCGCGAACATCCGCGAGTGCGGGAGCTACTCTCAGCCGGACACCCTTGCGGCCGGGATGGACTATGTCTTTGTTGGCGGAACCCCCGCCATTGCGGATGGCCGGTTCACAGACATGATGAACGGCCGGGTAATAAAAGCATAAATCCAAAAACGCCGGGACGGGCAAAAGCCCGCTCCGGCGTTCCGCTATATTCAGGCTTCCACAGCGGGGATATTGAGTATAGGCTTGATATCCTCGCAGTCGGTGCAGATATCCTTCTCGGAAGCGCCGTTGCAGTTGACGTAGGAGTCTCCCACAGTGGCAACCGCGCCGAATTCGACGGGGACGGCCACACAGATGTCCTGCGTGATTGTAAAGAAGCAGGAGCCGTTCTTTATCCCGCCGCAAACCTCACGTCCCGGCGTCACGACCGGGTCTCCGCAGCACTTGGTCACGGTAACTCCAGTCTGGGCAAAGGGCGTCACCGTGACGGGCACGCAGATGGACGCAGACTGATAACCTACCGCGGGGCAGGTCTGGGCATCAGTGAGAAGCTCGGCGTTGAATTCATTAACCATTTAATGGTCTCCTTTCCGGCTTTGGCCACTCCCATTATATGCACAGCTTCCATGTTTGTGTTGCCTTGGCGAGACCTGCGATGGTATCATATTGAAAAAGGAATAACAGCCGACTCATCTTGCCCGGGAGGTGCAGACGTGGTAAACATTCTGAACCGCAAGCTCATTCATTCCGGCAGCGACGCCGAGGATGCAGCACGTGTATGGTCCGCTCTGAAAGCGGCCGGTATACCCTATTCCATGCAGACCAAGGGAGTCCAGAGTCGCCTTGTCGGCTGCGTGCACGCCCGAATGGGCATGAACCTGACAAGCGGGAACTCCCGCTATTCCGACTTTGCCGACGGCGCATGCTTCACCTACTACATTTATGTGAGAAAAAGCGACTACCCCCACGCCCTGGCGCTTATCTCCTGAGCCGCGAAAAATAGAAAGAGGGCCACCCGTATAGGGGTGGTCCTCTTTGTGTTCTATCAGTTGTATACGTTGTTTCTCAGGATATGTACCTTGTCGAAGTCACGGTTAAAATAATGCAGCGCGTTATCCGCCGAACATTTGCACAGCAGGTACATGGAAGTATCTGAGAAAAATCCGCTGTGTGGTGTAATTATCACGTTGTCGCGTCCGACGAGCGGGCAGTCGTTGAGGTCGGGAAACTCAGACTCGAGCATGTCCAAACCGGCAGCCTTTATGAGTCCGTTATCAAGTGCCCAAGCAAGGTCCTCTTCACTTATCATCGCACCGCGGCCCTCGTTGATGATTATCGGCTGCTTTTTGCACTTGGCGAATTTCTCCTTGTTGAAGAAGTGCACATTGTCGTCCGTCAGATTCATATGAACGGAAATAACATCCGACTCGGCCAGCAGCTCGTCTATGTCTACCAGTCTCGCTCCTACGCTGTCCGCAAGCTCCTTGGGAATATAAGGATCATAGGCTATGACCTCCATATCCAGCCCGTGCGCCTTTTTTGCAACGGAACGGCCAATTCGCCCCAGTCCGACAATGCCCATCACCTGACCCTCTATGCGCTTGAGTCCGGGCGCCTTGTCGTATACCCACTCTCTATCCTTCTGTACACTGCGGTCGTAGATACGCAGTCCACGTTGCAGCATAAGCATCAGGGCTATGGCATTTTCCGCCGTCTCCTGGGTGCAGTAGTCCTCGATAGACACTACGGCTATGCCTTTCTCCGTAGCGTAGTCTATATCCACTTCGTTAAAGCCTGTGGATTGGAAGGAGATTACACGACATTTTTCAAGTGCATCAAGCTCCTTGCGGCCGAAGTAGATATAACCATTGATAATTATGTCCGCATCTGCTATGTCCTTATAAAACTTGTCGTTATCCTCACTGTGCTCGTCATAAACTGCAATGCCGAACTCAGTCCCCTCAGGGAACACGGATCTCTCTATGCTCATATCTCTGGTGCAGGTGCTTGGGGCCTCTGCAAATACTACTTTCATATTCTGCACTCCCTGTCTTTCATATTATCGCGTTTTTCATGCGCATTTCGGAAAGCTCATCGTCCGTGTAACCCACGGATTTCAGTACTGCATCTGTATCCTTTCCCAGTCTGCCGGCCGGGGCATATTCGCGGATACCGTATTCGGAAAAGTGCACCGGCGGACGCGGCATCATGACCTCAAGTCCCCCTCCAAAGCCTACCTTCTGGACATAGCCGTTTACAAGTGCCTGTTCGTCCGTGCTCACGTCCCTGATCGTGCGCATGACCTCACAGGAAACGTTGTTTTCAAGCAGAAATTCCCTCCATTCCCAACTGGTTTTGCCAAGGAAAATGTTGTTGAGCTTTTCTGTTATCTCTACGATCGCACCGGAATCAGCGAGATCCTCAAGAGTAGCGCAACGCGGGTCGTTTTCAAGTTCGGGAATACCGAACAGCTTGGCAAATTTGGGTATTTCACGCTTATAATCGTTGTCGTAGACGCCTATCCAGCGTCCGTCGGCGCACAAGTAAGTTTGAGAAAACGGGTCGGGCGGCCTGATAGGGTCAACGGGCCGCTCGCCTCCGAATTGCGGCTGATGCGAAACCACAGCTATGGAGTTGCACCATATGCCGCTTGCAAAAAGCGAGGTATTCACAAGCGTACCAGTCCCTGTTCGCTCTCGTCCCAGCAGTGCCATAAGCACACCGGAAAGCAGCACTGAACTCGTGGCCATGTCGCCGAACGCATAGGTCGGTACAAAGGGAAACGAACCCGGTACTTGCCAGTCTGCCATAGGCCCGGAGCGAAGCCAGAAAGCTGTGCTGTCGAAGCCCGGATTTGTCGCGTCCGGCCCCTTAGGGCCAAAGCCTGACAGATGAGCGTATATGAGCCTCGGCAGTTTTTCATGTATCGACTCGTAGTCCAGTCCCAACCTCTTTAATCCCGCTGAACGAACATTTGTAACCAGCACATCCGCTCTTTCCAGCAGGCGCATGAATGCTTCCTTACCTTCAGGCGACTTCAAATCAATGGATGTGAGAAGCTTTCCGCTATTCTGTATGGTAAAAAGCGGGTTGCGCTCGTCCTCACATATCACGCGTTCAAAATCGCCCACGCCGCGGAGCTCGTCTCCCCTGGGGCTCTCCACCTTTATAACCTCGGCACCGTAAGCGCTTAACATTCTTCCCACAGTCGGCGCTGCAACAACCGTCGCCAGCTCCACAACCTTAATTCCTTCCAGCGGCAGTCTGACTGCATCAGTCAATGATTATCACCTCTAAAAGTTGATTTTTTTAAAAAAACAACGACATTACGAATTATTTCGCCATTTAATGTTGCTTAAGCGCCGGCTTTATGATAAAATAATAACCAGTCCGGCACATCCCGGCAGATATTTGCAAGGAAGTTGAAAAAGTGTTTACATCCATCTCTAACAGCAAAAACTATCAGCAGATAATAAAGCAGATAAAAGACGCAATCATATGCGGTCAGCTCAAGGTGGGCGACAGGCTGCCGAATGAGCTGGATATGGCACAGGAATTCAATGTCAGCCGCTCCTCGGTGAGAGAGGCTCTCAAGTCACTCGAGGTTCTGGGAATCGTTGAGTCCCGTAAGGGCGGCGGCAGCTTCATCGCCAACAACATAAACCGCAGCATGACCGATAGTCTCTCCATATACTTTATGCTCAATGGCTGCTCCATACAGGACCTCATCGACATGCGCGTGGCCCTGGAACTTGGCGCCATCCGTACGATAATAGACAGACGCACCGACGAGGAGATTGAGACCCTGGGCGCAGCACTCCGGGATTATATTGACGCACCCGACTTGGAATCGCGCAAGCTGTGCGACCAGAACTTCCATGCCGTTCTCATTTCCCTAGCACGCAATCCGCTTTACGACTTTCTACTTAATGCGCACCTTTTTATCTTTGCCAAGGACGTATCCTATTCCCACCAAGTAGTGGAGGAGAGAGGTCAGCTTGACGACTCGGTAAAGATGCACACGGCCATATATGAGGCCATCAAAAACCGCGATTTTGCAGCCGCAGCCAAGGAGCTTTTTGTCCACTTCAACTTCACGGACGAAGATTTGGAGCTTCAAGGAAAATACTTTTATTCCGAAAATCCCGAGGAAACCTTCCGCTCAGACCTTGGATATGATTGAAACTCGCATTCCCGCCATCCGCAGCCGGTGTACCGGCTGCGGATTCTTTATTCTTTGTCCAGGTTGAGAAAGGCTGCGATCTTCTCTGACTCCTCCCTGCTCTGTCTTCCGAAGATCGAAATGGGGAAATACAGCGCCACGGATACAGCAAGTCCAGGCCAAAGTGCATCGATGGCAAAGATGCTTCCCCACCCCGCAGCCGAACCGACGCTCCAGATGATGACTACAACCGTGGAAACCAGCATGCTGTAAAATGCCGCGTCTGAGCTCCCTCTTTTCCAGACAAAGCCCATTACCGTTGGCACGAATAGTCCGGCGGACAGGATGGTAAAAGTGATGAGCAACACATTCATGATATCCTGCTCATACCACGCCAGAAGCGCCGCAACAAGCCCTATGAGCAGTGAGCTCGCGAATCCCAGCCGCATAGTGGTTTTTTCGCTGACGTTTTTGTCGATATAGCGTTGGTAGATGTCCCGGGTTATGTTGGCCGAGCCCGTTATTATCGCAATATCTGCCGAGGACATTATGGCCGCAAGAATTCCGACTATCACAAGCCCCTTTATTCCAACGGGGAAAGTATTAAGGATGAGACCAGTCATAGCGTTCATGCCCTGAGGAAGCTCCGGCATTATCACCTTTGCGGCCATACCCTCATAGGTGGCGCAAAGCGCGATGGGTAGTGTGACCACAGCCGCCAAGAGTCCTCCCTTTTTTGCGGCAGCCGGGGTCTTGGCCGACATGCAGCGCGTGTAGCTGTCCATAGTGGTATAGAACGACATCACAGTGGAAAGGCAGAACGCGATTATGGTTGGCCAGCCCCAGGCTCCGATGTCGAAGTAGCTTTCAGGCAGCACGGACACCGCATCCAGCCCGCCCATAGCTTTGGCGGCAAAGGGTACGCCCAGCACCACGCCTGCCAAAAGCAGGGCCACCTGGACCCAGTCGGTGAATACGACCGCCATATATCCTCCCAGAGCGGTGTACAGTACCAGTACCACTGACGCTGCTGCGAAGCTTACGCCGAGTCCCCATCCTGTCAATGTGTTTAGTATTTCTCCCGCAGCAACCAGCTGTGCTGCCGTTACGCCTATCATGCCCAGCAGCGTGCATACCGTAGCCACAGCGCGGGCACGCGGATCATAGCGGCTCTCGATGAACTCGGGATATGTGAGATGATGCAGCTTGTCTCCGATCTTCTTGACCTTCTCGGAAAAAAGCAGCGAAAACGACAGGCAGCCTATGGCCAGGGTGCCGACATACCACACAGCCGTCACTCCAAGTTCATAGCCCTTTGTGGAAGTACCTATGACCGACGCCCCACCTATCCAACAGGAAAGCCAGAGACACATTATCGTGACTGAGCTTGACCTTCGGCCGGCCACATAGTAGTTTTCCACTCCCTTGTGCTTTTTGTTTGAATACAGGCCGATAAGTAGCATAGCGGCCAGATATACGATTATAAAGCCAATATCTACTGCATCCACATATATCACCCTCCGAAAACCCGCGTCTTACTTCGCGCAGGCAGCGCCTTCGCGGCAGCACAGGGCATTCTGGGGATTAGTCTTGCCCTTACGCGCGAAGAACTCGTCTATTGCCTTAATAAAGTAATCGAGGTCAAACAATCCGGAGGCCTGGACAGCCGCGCCAAGCATGACTATGTTGGTGCCGCGCGGGTTCTTGTGGGCGTTGGCTATCTCATTCGCAGGAACTTTCACGACATGTATGTCTTCCCTGAAACCGCGATCCGCACTGCACAGGGAGCTATTAACAATGAGCCAGCCTCCGGGCTTTATCGTCTTTTCAAACTTGTCGATGGAGACCTCATTCATGCATATCACTATGTCCGGGTGCTTTGCGTAGGGGCTGGCAATCTCCTCCTCGCTTATCTTTACATTGCAGTTCGCCGTGCCGCCGCGCATCTCAGATCCGTATGAGGGATACCAGGTGACCTTCTGACCACTCAGCATGCCTGCAAAGGCCAGGATATTTCCAGCGACGAGCACACCCTGTCCGCCAAAGCCGGCACATATCATTTCTGTCATCGCTCAGCCCTCCTTCCTGTCCACAAATTCTCCGAGCTCGTAGTACTTCAACGACTCGGTACGTACACGCTCACAGGCCTTAGCCGGAGTCAGGCCCCAGTTCGTTGGGCAAATACCCAAAAGCTCGATTAGGCAGAAGCCCTCGCCCCGCAGCTGCTTTTCAAATGCCTTTTTTATGTACTTCTCCGCTTGCATGATATGCGCGGGACTGTCAAGTGCGGCGCGGGCAAGATAGGCAATGTCCATGTCGCCGAGTACCTTTGTTACGTCAAACAGGCCGCCCTGCTTGTGTACGTCGCGTCCGGACGGGCAGGAAACGGTCTTTTGCCCTGGCAGGGTAGTAGGTGCCATCTGTCCGCCGGTCATGCCGAACACGCCATTGTTGAGCACTATGGCAACTATGTTCTCATTGCGCAGTGCGCAGTGAACGGTCTCAGCGGTACCGATAGAATATGCAGCACCGTCTCCCAGATAGGCGGCCACAAGCTTGTCCGGCCTCGCGCGCTTCACGCCTGCTGCCACTACCATGGGTCTGCCATGGGCGCACATAACTGTGTCGAAATTCCAGTTGTCCATACTCCAGGCGCCGCAGGCCACATCCACCGTTGCAATGAAGTTCTCCTGCATACCCAACGCCTCTACAGCCTCGGCTATCATCCTGTCGGACACGCCGTGCGAGCAGCCCGGGCAGAAAGAGCCGCCGGGATTTATTACGCTTTCAGGTGCTTTCAGCCTCATTTCGCCGCCTCCTTACCGCCAAGAATTTCTTTTGCCATCTCTACTATCCGCTCTGAATCTGGCACATCAAAGAACGTTCTATATGACTCAACAGGATATTTGAACTGCGTAGCCGTCCTTATGTCTTCCACCATCTGCCCAAGTATGTTCATCTCAACACTTATTAGCGCCTTTACGTCGGGCCCAAGCTCTCTGAACGCCTTCTCAGGGAAAGGCCAAAGCGTTATGGGCCTGATGAGGCCAAGCTTTATGCCGGCAGCACGCGCGAGCTTCACCGCCTCCTTGCAGATGCGGGAGCTGATACCGAAGGCCACTGTGACGATCTCGGCGTCCTCAACTGCCACGCTTTCCCAGCGCTGCTCGTTCTCCTCGATCTCCTTATACTTGTTCCACAGGTAATTCTCATAATCCTTGTGCCCGTAGAAGCAGACGTTGCTGACTACCTTGTGCTTGTCCCCTTTTCGTGTGCCCTTCACAGACCAGTCGTAGGCGTTGATATCGTGCTCGCGCATCTCAGGCAGCTCCACTTCCTCCATCATCTGGCCTATCGCGGCGTCAGATCCTATTATGACCGGGTGGAGATATTTCTCCGAAAGCTCAAAGGCTTCGGCAACGAGATCCATGCCTTCCTGCACCGAGTTTGGGGCGAGAACTATGGTGCGGTAGTCACCGTTTCCGCCGCCACGGGTGAGCGCCCAATAATCGCCCTGACCCTGGGCGATATCACCTAGGCCGTTACCTATACGCATGACATTCACCAGTACGGCCGGCAGATCGGCTGCGCACAGGTAGGATATACCCTCCTGAAGCAGCGCAAAGCCAGGTCCGGAGGAACTGGTCATGGCTCGTACGCCTGCGGCACTGCCGCCATAGAGCATGTTGATTCCGGCGAGTTCAGATTCGGTCTGTACAAATGTTCCGCCGGCTTCAGGCATGCGCCATGCCATATATTCGAGTATTTCGGTCTGCGGAGTTATAGGATAACCGCTGTAAAAACGGCAGCCGGCACGTATAGCGGCCTCAGCCAGTGCCTCGTTGCCTTTCATAAGTACCTTTTCCATGTTCACACCCCCTCAGTCGGTAAGTTCAATGCAGCAGTCGGGACACATCCTGTAACACATACCGCAGGCTATACACTTGTCCTGGTCCGCAACTGCGTAAAAGTATCCATTTTTGTTCATTGCATCTCCCAATTTGATAGCATCCTTTTTGCAAACGCTGACGCACAAGCCGCAGCCTTTACAGTTTTCCTGTTTCAAGATAATCATTTCAGCTTTGTCCTCCTTTGCTTTTGCACATTTCAAGCCGCCTTTTTCGCGCTGATCCTGTTGCTCACGAGCAGCGTCACAGACGCTGCAACGCCGATAACACACATGGCACCGAGAAGTGTAAACACCCGCCCGTAGGCCGCGTTGCCGTACTTGTCAAGCCAGTTTCCTATAAGCGTGGGCAAAATGAGGTCGGGCATGTTGAAACCGATGATTGAAGCCACAGCTATCGCGGTACCGGATATCTCCTTTGGTACGCCGGCCTCGTCGATGGTCGCCCACATCGTGCCTCTGGACATGAAGCAGAGCGTTGCCAACACCAATGTCAGCACAGTCAGCGCAGTTATGAGCTCAGCACCGCCGGAAACGTTGGCAATGTACATGATGATACCGAACATGAGCACGAAAACAACTATCTGAAGTTTAGAAACTGCTCCAAGCTTATCTGCCACTATACCGCCAATGGGTCCGCCTACAAATTTGAGTGCATACTGCTTTAGGATGGACAGGAATCCGGCAAAAGTCACCGACGCGCCCAGCACACTGGTGAAATACGGCGTTATGAATGACTGACAGGTGTAAAGGCCGTAGGCGCAGAAGACTATCAGACAGGAGAGATAGAATTTAGGCATGGTAAAGACCTTGAGCGTGGTCTTTATGTCCACCTTCTTATGGGCCGCCTCAGCATAGTGTACCTCAGTGGTCTTCTGATCAAAGAACACCTGCACAAGCACTGCGCCCACCAGACTCATAACGCCCATTACGGCGACCGCCCACTTGAGCGCCGTCACCGAATCATCAAAACCCGCGAAAACAGCCAGCGCAACGGCGTTAGTTATCGTTGCGGACACTCCACAGAATGCCTCATAATATCCGTATGTGCGACCCTGCTCGTCCTTTGATCCCACCATGGATACGGCCTTGAGTATAGCCGCCCAGAAAGCGGTAACTCCCGCGAAGCCGGAAACTATCCATGTTATCATGGCGCATACATAGCTGTGCATGGTGAACACGAAGAAAATGCTTATAAGACCCTGCACCACGGCTGACACAACAATGATTCCCTTGGTCTGGTATCGGTCCGCTATCCATCCTCCGGGCAGCAGACCGATGCAGCTTATCGCTGTGTATACGGTAACCAGAAGACCCAGCTGGGCATTGGTGCAGTTCATTCCCTCTATCATAGCGTCGTAGAATATGTACTTCATGTACGGAAGGTTAAACATCGTTCCGTATACAAGCCCCAGAGAAATTATTGCAAGAAAGTACTTGGCTCTGCTGTTTTTCATGTTTTTCCCCTTTCAAACCGTTTTGTTTGTCACCGTCATATGTCCGCCAGCAACGCCTGAAACTGCATCCCACCTTTGCTCCATTTGATGTCTGTATGTCATTTTGTCTGACAATGTGTCACAAATTAAAAAACGCATATTGCGTTCCAATTACATATGCACTTTGTTGTTAAATCTCTATCTTTTAGCGCTTCTTTTTGTAAATCATATACCAAGCATTCTCATTTGTCAATCTGTTTACGTCAATGTTCGGTGTTAATCTTTTAACTATTTATTTTGCTAAATTATCACGCTTTTCCCTTGACAACTGCTGACAAATTATGATACTAATGATGTGTCTCCGTCATATCGCCGCAGCCGGCCCTGTCCAAGGCCGGCAATTGTTGTTTGCGGCAAAAAGTACAGGAGGAATCTATCATGATATATCAGCTTCCATCCAACAATCTGTATGGAGACAGACCAATACCTATATCAATTCCAGACAGCTGGGATGTTCACATTTCCGAAATTGCAGGTTTTCACCGACCCGGACTAAGCGCAGATGCCATTGCGGAGAGAGTACGCTGCGCCATAGGAACCAAGCCTATCCATGAAGGGGCTTGCGGAAAAAAGAGTGCCGTCATCATTTTTGACGACATCACACGTCCCACTCCCTGTGAGCACATTGCCAAGGCTGTTGTAGCTGAACTTCTCGCTGCCGGTGTGCCGAAACAGAATATCTGGTTCATTGCCGCTCTCGGCACGCACGCTTGCATGTACCGTGAGCACTTTGTCAGAAAGCTCGGAGAGGATATAGTAGACGAGTTCGAGATACACAATCACAACCCATTTTTCAACCACGTTTTTCTTGGAAACACCAGTCACAATGTCCCTGTTGAAATCAATTCCGACGTCATGTCCGCTGAGTATAAAATCGGCATAGGCACCATAATGGCTCACAGCTTCTTCGGCTTTTCAGGCGGGGCTAAGTGCATACTTCCAGGTGTGTCATCAATGCGAAGCATAATAGCAAATCACAGCCGAACAACTCCATCCGAATTCAACATGGGCAATCCGGACACTGTTATGCGAAATGACGCAGTCGAAGCTGCCCGCATGATGGGGCTGGACTTCAAGATAGATGCTGTACTAAACGGATACGCCCAAGTCTGCGCACTGTACGCCGGTGACGTTGAGGCAGAGTGGGCTGAGGCTGAGCGTGATGCGCGTAGTCACTATCTTGCGCAGTTTGTTCCGGACTGTGATGTTGTGCTCTCAAACTGCTACTTCAAACCTGCGGAGGCCGGCTGCGCATACACGCCCGAGACCATAGCCTCTCTCAAGTCCGGTGGGACATATATTTTATCAGCAAACTCCCCCTTCGGCTCCTGCGTACACTACCTTTATGACAAATGGGGGCACTCCGCTCCCGGCGGGCTGATGTGGGCTGGATGTTATCCCAAAGACCAACGCATGGGAAACGCCATTGTCTTTGCAGAACATACGGTAAAAGGCATGCGTGACCCCTGGTTCATAGACGAGGACACAGGCGCCACCTACGTAAAAACCTGGAGCGAAGTCCTTGCGCTCACTGATGACGGCAAGCCAAAGAAGATGGTCATTTATCCAACAGCAGGTTGTCAGGTCCTCACCAACTCCTCCGATTTTTATAGAAAATAGTTTCGACTTGCGGCGTGTTGACGGCCGCAACATGCAAAAAATGATTCCGGGTGTTGGATACTCCAACACCCGGAATACTCTTAATTGCGTTTTCTGTTCAGTTTGCCGCGGGGGCAAGTTCGAGGGAGCAGAGGCCGTAGCTCTGGATGAGCTTTATCTGGCCGTCTTCGGTGTTCCAGCACTCCCAGGTGCTGCCGGACTCGGAGGCTTCTCCGTCGCTGGTCTCGTCAGGCTCGCCGTAGATGGCCTTGAGCTGCTCGCTGTACGGAGCGCTGTCCTCACCGGCGAGATAAATGGACACGGCAACCACTTTGTCTTCACTATACATGGTGCTCGGCTCGGTCTGCTCGCCGAAGAGCTCCACGCTGTATATGCGGCCTATCATGGTCTCTCCGTCGGCCGCCATATTCTCGGTTCCGCCGCCGAGCATATCCTTGGCAGCGGCGTCGTCCATGCCGAGCAGCTTCAGGCACTCGGCAAGGTTGGCGGCGGTGGCGTCATCTTCGTCAGCTTCAGGCTCTGCCGTCGGCTCCAAGCTGGGCTCGACAAGTTCCTGCTCGTCCGTAGGCTCCACCGGAGGCTGGCTTTCTTCCGTGGTGTCTGTGCCGCAGGCTGCGAGCAGGGATATGGACAGGATCGCGGAAGCAATAAAGACAAATTTCGATTTCATTGTTTGGTTCTCCTTAAACGAATTATATGCTGTCGTGCTCACGCACGCATATATTAGACGCATCGCGCCGCAAAAAAGGCTCAACCCAGAAAAAAATTTTTATCTGGCCGCCTGTATCTCGCGGAGCATGATGCTGCCGCACTGGCCGGAAAAGCTCAATTCAACAGACACGATGTCGGAAAGGTCAACTTCACCGAAGCTGTCCAGCGGGAGGCGCAGGCTTCCGAGCGGAGTGAAGGTACTGTAACTGTACTCCACGCTCTCAGGATCGTCCCAAGCAGGTCTCTCCAGGAGCTCACCCGCCTGCCATTGCAGTGCCGGGGTCCCGGCGGGTACGTCCACGCTCGCGCTGCGGCCGCCGCCGTCCGTCAGCGTGACGGTCAGGCTCTGGTCGCTTTCACCGTTGAGCGGGTCCGAGCTGTCCTGCGCGATATCTAGCTGGAGCCATGCATATGCGCTCAGGTCGGCATCCACGGGTATGCGCGCAGAAGCAGGTCCCGAGCTCCAGCTGATGCGCAGCAGGTCGTATTGCAGGAAGGAACCCGGCAGGCGGAAGCTTCCGGCGGTGTTGTCCACCGTGGAGCAGGCATTGACGCATTCGGTATCCGCGCCATCCGGCTCAACGTTCCCGCAGCTCTCCTCGGACGCTGTAAAAAGCGCCTTTCCCGGGGAATCGATCTGCACCATGACACCGCAGTCCGCATAGCTGTCCGGAAGCTCCTCAGTCTGTGAGAACACCGTACCGCCTTCCAGGGCGGTGGCAATGAACTCCAGCGCATATTGACTCAGAAAGCTCTGCTGCTCCTCGGCCGCCATGGTCGCGGCTATGCTATCCTCGTCCGCAAATGGGTCAGGGCGAACGAGCGCCGTACTGAATCCGCCATGATTGCCGCCCTTGAGATACACGAGTTCGGCCGGTGCGGTACGCTCGCCGTCGGTTTCGAGGGCATCGAACACCGTCGCGCCGTCCAGCGAGGCAACGTCGCCGTCGTACTGGGGTATTATTATGCCCACAGGCACGTCGGGCAGTTCGTCGGGCAGCGGAGTCACGAGCGCCGGTGCCAGTGACAGCAGGCCGGCGATGCCGCAGTCCTCCAGGTTCTCTGCGATGGTGTATATGTCAGTTCCGGAGCGCGAGTGCCCGATGAGTATGACCTTGCTGAAATCCGCCTTCCCCGTCAGGTCGCGCTTGAAAACCTGCTCGCCCTCGTTGGCCTCCATGAGCAGTTCGAGCTGCTGCTGCACTACCTGTACGCTGCGCTCGCATCCCGAAGGCTCGCCGTCCTCAAAGGAGAAGTTAATGCCCACGTTCATCGACACCGCAAGGTACCCCGCCTCCGCCAGCTTATCAACAAGATAGCCGAAGCCAAGGTCGTAACGGTTCTCTGAAGCGCGGTCTATTGGGTGTGAGCCGTGGAGGATGATGACCACCGGGCAGTTCTCGCCCTCGGGCACGCCCATTACGCCCTGTATGCGGTATACGGTATCTTCCCTGCCCGAGCTGTTGCTCACCGCGGCCTCTCCCAGGTCATAGCTGAACACTCTCCCGGAGGGTTTGTCCGTTTCAATGATAGCGGTGTTGGTGGCCGGATCCCATGCAAAATTCAGGCCGGGAACGTTCTCCAACGCCTCCGGGCTGACGTATTTCACCCCGTCTATCTCAACGCTCTGTTCTCTGAGCTCACCGGCCTCCGCCCCGCAGTCCGCGAGCTCAAGCACGGTATCCAGCGGCATCAGCGCCTCGCCTTCGGAGTATATGGGCTTATCCCCCGTTTCCGCGGGCAGACCGTCTACAACTATGCGGGTGGGATAGGCGCTCATGTCAGGCAGCACGCTGTACTCTGGTCCGGCATCCGCCTCCTCAGACGGAGCGGGCATTGTTTGCGGAGCGGTGACCTCCGCGTCCGGCGCTCCACAGCCGCTCAGCAAAAGCGCGCAAAGCGCGGCGGCGGTCAGCTTGACTGCGCTCTTTCTCATTGGGTTCAATCCTCCGGAAGCTCATTTGCCGCACTGGAGGCGACAAACAGCCCCTTATCTCCATGGGTTTCATTGAGCTCCTCGAGCGCTTCAAGAGCTTCGCTCTCAGTCTCATACTGGCCCACAGTGACAATATAGTTACCGCTCGCTGTCTTGAGCTGAGTCGCACCCTCGTTGTGGTACTCCTCGCAGAGCAGACCCAGCTCATCGGTATAGGGCATGGCCTCCGTGCGCAGATAGTATACCTCGTCATCTGCATCCTCACTCTCGGCTTCGCTGAAGTTTATCATCAGCGCGCCCGGGTCGGAGTACTCGGCCACCTCGCAGCTCCATCCATCGTTGAGCACAATAACTATGCCGAAGGCGGAATCATCAAGTATCATCATCCGATAGGCATCGCTCACAGCCTCGCTGGCGAGCAGGCTCTCGCGCAGTTCGTCGAAGTCCATGCCCCTCACGCCTCGGAAGGTCATCACCACACGGTTGGGCGCTGAATAGTGCGCCACGCTGTAATGCGGCACATAATCGAGCGACCCCGCTTCGCTGCCGAAGCTCAGCTGCACGCTGTCGCCGTAGCTTTCCGCGTCGCCGTGCGCGCCGTCGGTCACCTCGCCGCCACTGCCTATCTGAAGTACCTGCACTATGCTTCCAAGCACCGGTATTCTCGCCGCATAGGTGTATATCGGCATTATGTTGGCACTGGCAAACAGCACGCAGAACACCGCAGCTACGCAGGCGGCCGAACGCTTCAGCGCATGCAAGCGCTTTGACCTCTCCGCGCGGCGGATGGAGCAGGCTATAACCTCGTCCAGCGCTTCTGGGATAGGGATGCTGTCGTATTTTTGCTTTCCGATGTTCATGCTCAATTTTCTCCTCTCTGTAAAAACATCCTCATTCTGCCGAGCGCCCTGTACACACGGGATTTAATTGTGGATTCAGGTTCGCCAAGTATACGAGAGATGTTTTCAAATGCGTACCCCTCAAAATAGTGCAGGACCACGCAGGTCCTGTCCTTCTCCCCAAGCGCGTCGAGCGCAGCGTACAGGTCAAGCGAGTCCTCCGGCGTCAGCGACGATTTGTCCGGCGGTTCCCATTCAGGCGGGAGGGCATCGTCGATAAAAGACACGCGCGAGCTTGTGCGCAGATGGTCCAGCGCGCAATTTATTACGATGCGCGTCATCCACGACCGGAAATACTCCGGTTTTTTCAGCGACTTGAGGCTGCGCAGGCCCTTGTATGCCGCCTCTCCGACTATGTCCAGAGCATCCTGCTCGTTTTTGACGTAGGAATACGCGATGCGATAGTATTTCTCCTTGTTCGACTGCAGCAGTTGGGCAAATTCATATTTGTCCATATAATGATTCTTCCCTTTCACAATTGTGACGAGCAACCGCTCTGTAATATAAGACAGCCGACGGGCCGAAATAGTTGTCTTTTCCGCGGTATTTTTTCAATGAATATTATTACCACCATCATAAAACGAAAAAATGAGGCGGCCCATAAGAGCCGCCTCGTCCTTATTCATTTTTGGGCCGCTGCCATGCCTCGGCGCAGAGCCTCGGCATTCAGAGCGCGGACCGTATCCGACTTCTTCGCAAACTTCTTGTCCAGGCTGCGCTGGAACTCCTCGGCTGATACTATGCCGGTGAGCGCTATCAGCGCGCCTATGACGATGACGTTTGCAACCTTCGGGGAGCCGACCTCCAGTGCCATAGCGTCAGCCGGAACGCCTATTGCGGTGACGTCCTTGCGCTCGATCGGCATCGTTACCAGCGTACTGTCATACAGAAGTATGCCGCCGGGTTCCAATTCGTTGATAAACTTGTTGTAGGCCATGTTATTCATGGCCACCAGGACCCCTCCTTTCCCGGCCATGGGCGAGATTATCTCGTCCTTGTCAATGATGACGGTGCACTTGGCGCTGCCGCCGCGCTGCTCGGGGCCGTAGCTAGGCATATAGGCCGCGTGGCGACCGCTCTCAACTGCACTCTGGGCGAGCATCATGCCCATGCTCATGACGCCCTGGCCGCCGGAGCCGCTGAAGATGATGGCGTTTTTCATCTATCTCACACTCCCTTCTCAACATCGCGGAACACTCCCAGTGGGAAGGCCTGGATAGTGTTCTCCTCCATGAACTTCAGCGTATCTATTGGAGCCATACCCCAGTTTGTGGGGCAGTTCGTCAGCAGTTCCACAAAACTGAAGGCCTTGCCGTCGAGCTGATACTGGAACGCTGTCTTTATGCATTCCTTTGCCTTCCGGATATTGGCCGGGTTATTGAGGGCACAGCGTGCTATGTAGCTGGGTGCCTTGAGGGTGCTGAGTATCTCGCACATGTTGGTCGGATAACCGTCTACCAGAGCATTGCGGCCCTTGGGGGTAGTGGTAGACTTCTGCCCGACCAGAGTAGTCGGCGCGAGCTGACCGCCTGTCATACCGTAGGTAGAGTTATTGGCAAAAACCACCGTGAAGTGTTCTCCCCTGTTGGCGGCGCACATGATTTCCGCGAGGCCTATGCTTGCAAGGTCGCCGTCGCCCTGATACGCGACAACGAAAGTCTCGGGCTGAGTACGTTTTATGCCGGTAGCCACGGCAGGAGCGCGGCCGTGCGCACAGCTGACCATGTCCATGTGCCAGAAGCGCAGGCCCATGGTGGAGCAGCCGACAGGAACAACCACTATCGTCTTGCTCGCGAGGCCCAGTTCGTCAATGCACTGACCGATGAGCTTGTTGGCCATCGAGTGCAGGCAGCCGGGGCAGAACGTATTGGGAATAGGGTTGAGGCACGAGGGCCTGAGTATCTCCCTGCTCATTTATTCATACCTCCTATCAGCGCCTTGATAGCGGCGGTTGTCTCCTCGTTCTTGAGCGTGATGCCGCCGGAGTGGCCGTACTGCAGAATGGGCGCACGCTCCATTACCTGCTGGGCGATGTCGTCCATCATCTGGCATGGGATAGCCATCTCGACGTCGATTATTGCCTTGACCCGAGAGTAGTCCAAATCGTGCAGCACCTTTTTGGGGAAGGGATACAGAGTTATCGGGCGGATGAGGCCCAGCTTGATGCCCTCACGGCGCAGCTCATTTATTGCGTACTTGCAGATGCGGGCGCTGGTACCGTAGGCAACGCAGACATATTCCGCGTCGTCAAGCATATACTCCTCCCACTTCACGTCGTTAACAGCCCAGCCCTGCTGGAGCATTGCCGCGCGCTTGTTCATGAGCTCCACTACCTCATCGTCGGCGATGGAGGAGATGAGCCTGGGTTCACGCGGGGTGTCGGTGAAGTTGCCGAGCGCCCAGTCGGGACGGGGCGGGAGCTCCTTCATGGGAGGCAGCTCTACTTCCTCCATCACGGCGCCGAGGCAGCCATCCATGAGTATGTACACGGGATTGCGGTCACGCTCGGCGAGTTCAAAGGAGTCGTATACCAGGTCCACGGCCTCCTGTACGGTGTGCGGGGCCTGTACTATGAGCCTGAAACCGCCGTGGCCGAGCGCCTTGGTCGCCTGCAGATAGTCCTGCTGGGCCGGCTGGATGCTGCCCAGTCCGGGACCGCCGCGGCTGACGTTTATAATGACCGCCGGCAGCATGGCACCGGACAGATAGCTTATTCCCTCGCTCTTGAGGCTGATGCCCGGGCCGGAGGAGCCGGTCATGGCCCTCACGCCGCTGGTGGCAGCGCCGTAGACCATGTTTATTGACGCTACCTCGCTCTCGCCCTGGATGAACACGCCGCCGACCTCGGGCAGACGCGCGGAGAGGTACTCGGGTATCTCGCTTTGGGGGGTGATGGGGTAACCGGCAAAGAACCGGCAGCCGCCGCGCACAGCGGCTTCCGCCACAGCCTCGTTGCCTTTCATGAGCATCTTAGCCATTTTTGTCCTCCTCTCTCAGCTCAAGTGCCGCATCCGGGCAAACGGTAGCGCATATGCCGCAGCCAATGCACTTTTCTTCATCGACTACTGGGAAAAACACGCCCAGCCCGTTGCGCACCTTACCGAAGCTCAGCGCCTCTTTCGGGCAAAAGTGTACGCAGTATCCGCAGCTCTTGCAGTACTGGCTGAGTACCTTTACTCTCATTGCTTATCCTCCTTAAATGATTATTCCTGCCTTCCTGGCCTCAAATGCAAGCTGGTCGCGGAAGTCGGGGTGTGCAATAGCTATCAGCCTCTTCGCACGGACGTCCAGAGGCTCGTTGCGCAGGTCAGCAACACCGTATTCGGTGACTATGTACTGCACATCTGCTCTAGGGGTAGTGACCACACTGCCTAGCGGCAGCACAGCGGAAATCTTGCTTTTAACCTCACCAGAACGTGTAGTCAGGGTACTCGGCAGAGCCAAGAAGCTCATTCCGCCCCGGCTCCAGTTGGCGCCGCGCACGAAGTCCGCCTGACCACCTGTACCGGAGAATTGTCTCGGCCCTATACTTTCCGCGCAGACCTGGCCCATCAAATCAACCTGCATGGCACCGTTTATGGATATCATGTTGTCGTTCTGGGCTATGACGCGCGGATCGTTCACCCACGCAAAGGGCCTGGCCTCTATATCCTCATTGTGGTCCATGAAGTCATACATTTCCTGGGAGCCGAGGGAAAAGCCCAGCACAGCCTTGCCCGGGCACAGCGTCTTTTTAGAATTATTCACGGCGCCGCATTTCATGAGGTCCACGAAGGCATTTACAAACATCTCAGTATGTATTCCTAGATCCCGCTTATCCTTCAGGAACCCGCCTATCGCGGAGGCCACACCGCCTATGCCAAGCTGGATGCACGCCCCGTCCGGAACGCGTTCGACTATGTATCCGGCCATCTTTACTTCGTTCTCGGTAGGTTCCGCGGCCGGAAGCACGGGCAGACTCTCGTCCGCTTCCACGAACCAGGTGACCCGGTCTGCGGGATACATGCAGTCGACGCCGTACACATAGGGCATATTCTTGTTAACTTGGACGATCACGGTCTCAAATCCGTCCAGAAGAGCCACATCCATCGGAGACGGTCCAAGGCTTATCATTCCGTTTTCATCCGGCTCCGTACCCGACAGAACCAAAACGTTTCCTCGATGCCTGTGCAGTCGATCCTCTGTTGTCTGAGACAAATGTATCGGCTGGTAAGGGAACCTTGAACCCTGAGCGACAAACATACGCTCTATCGGACCGTAAAAGCAGCTCGTCACATTCAGATGACCATTATATTGAGGAAGTCCCATCTTATACGGCTTGAAACCCGTGCCGAAATAGAAACTTACATTCTCAAGGTTCTCAAGAGAGTAGTCGGCCAGAGCGTCAAGAAACTTGTATGGCACGCCCGTGGCTATGCCGCCGGCAAGAATATCTCCACTGTGTATTTTTCTTACCGCCTCATCCATGCTTATCAGCTTCGAGGCATACTTTTGTCTCCAGTCCATTTTCATTCCTCGTATTGCTTATCGTAGTTTGCCTGCATGCAGAGTATTTGTTTGGTGATGATATCGCAGGCCGGCGTGGGAATGCCAAGCTGGCGCCCATACTCAGCCACTGCACCGGTCAGCGTCATTATCTCAGTCTGCCGCTTGAACATCAGCATGTCCTGAGCCATAGACGGGTAGTAGTCGACGATGCCGGAACCGCCCGACTGCTTTACCACCATCATGAACTCCTGCGGATCCATCGGGCATCCCTTCGCCGTGGCCACTGCACAGCACTCTGTGACGACCTGAACCACCAGTGCCCTACCACTCGGGTCGGCCAGGATGTCCTTCACCTTGAGCCTCGTCAGTGCGCTGAGGGGATTGAAGGTGGAGTTTACCACGATCTTCAGCCAGAGCGCCGGACGCACGTCGTCCCAGAATTTCGCCGGGCATCCGCCGTCGTTGAAGCACTTCTCAAGGTGGCGGCCAACCTTTTCGGTGAGAGGGTTGGAAATGACCGCGCCGAAATTCATCTGGTATTCCCCTGCCGCCGGGGACGAGATACATTTGCCCGGTCCGTCCAGAGCCGTGCCCAAGGTACCGGAACCGCAGATCACGCGTTCAGGTCCCACAGTCTCGATCAGCTTGTCCTCGTTGCCCAGTCCGTTGAGCAGGCTGACCAGCACGGTGTTTTCGCCTATGCACGGTCTGGCCGTCTCAATGGCTCCGGCCAGCTGTGTGGCCTTGGTCATGAAGATGACCGCATCCATAACACCGATGTTCTCCGCGTCATAGGCCGTCTTGAAGCCGGTCAGCTGATACTCCTCACCCGGATATATGACAAAGGTAAGCCCGTCCCGCGCGATTTTGTCCATGTGTTCCTTGTAAGGGTCAACCAGTGTCATATCCGCTCCGCCGCGTCTGAGGTATCCGGCAAAAACGCTGCCCGCAGCCCCTGAGCCTATCATAGCTATCTTCATTTTTCACTTCCTCCTGACAGTATTTTCTGAGCCGGTCTCCCGCGCTCTATTTGGGTAAAGTTTAGCATCTGTATGTGCAATATGTCTAATTCCGAAACACATATACCAGAGTTCATAGATGTAATATACAAAGGCGTAAGATTTTAAATCTAGCGGCTCAAAATGTTATTGGTTTAAACAGCATATTTGCGCAACCATAAGGCAAAAAATATCCCCGGGCCGAAGCCCGGGGATTCCGCCGTGCGGGAGTGGTGAGTCATCGCTCATCCCGACACAAATTTCTGTTTTGCAAACATGTGCTTGCGCAAAAGTCTATATGCTTTTCCATAATCGAGCGTGCGAGGTCAGGAAATCCCTGTCTCACTGCCCGATATATGGAGATGTGCTGGCTGCCTATGAGCAGCAGGTTATCGGCGTTGCTTTCTCCTATCATAAATTGATTGGTTCGTATTGAGAGATACTCTATCGTCTTGCTGATAGCCTCGTACATACTTATGAGGTACTCGTTGCGGGTTGACCTCACCAGCAAGCCGTGAAAGTCCATATCAAGCCCCGCGGTTAGATAGACGTTGGGTTCGGTCTCCTCATTGGATGAAAGATGATTCTTCACCGCACGCTGAAAGCGTCCGGCAATTCTTCCGAGCTCGGCCATATCGACGAGCCAGTTCTTTTCAGCGCATATATATGCCGCCATACCTTCTACGGATTTTCGGGCGACAAAGAGGTCCGCAATGGAGCTATTGTCGATGTCGAAAACATAATAGTTGCTGTACCGGCCGTCGCCCTTCTGCTCGGCGCGCACCAGTCCTCGGGAGCAGAGCTGGTCTATGGCCTCGCGCACGGGCGTGACGCTCACTTCAAGCTCCCCTGCAAGCTTTGCCACGTTCAGGCGCGAACCCGGAGCAAGCTCCGAGCTGAGTATTGCCCGTTCAAGTATGGAAAAAACTATGCTGCCAAGTTTTTCGAATTGATTCTTCTCCAGCGCCATGCGCACGGATTCACCGCAAATGCTCCTGTTCTGCACTGGTTTCACCATCCCTAAAGGCCAAAAATTGTCTTATGCGGAGTAGTTATGATTATACCAGCAATCATCAAACAGCGCAATCTCGTCATATACGCATATAAACAAACAGAGCCTGGTTTACACCAGGCTCTGTCTTTATCTGTCGGTACTCAGGCGACGGTCTCGACGCTGATGAACTTGAAGTTCGCACCCTCGACGGCGGCCTTGAGGGCCTCGTCGGTAACGCTCTCGTTGCAGACGACGGAGGCGGTGCCCTCCTCGTGGCTGGCCTCGGCGCTCTCGACGCCCTCCATAGCCTCGAGGGTCCTCTTGAGACGGCCGGAGCAGCCGCCGCAGTGCATGCCTTCAACCTTCATGAGCTTCTTCATTATGAATTTCCTCCTTAATTGCATTTATATCCGGGCCCGGGTGTATCACTCGATGCCGAGGAAAACGTAACCAGCCTTGGCAACGGCGGCCTTAATGGCCCCTTCATCCGTGCCGGACTTCACGGTGATGATTGCAGTGCCTGCCTTGGCATCAGCCTTGACGCTCTCTACGCCTTCAACGGCACTGAGCGCGGTGGTTACTGCCTTTTCGCAGTGCTCGCACATCATTCCGTCTATCTTCACGGTTTTCGTAAGGCCATTGTCGACGGCACCGGCGCCGTCTTCCCCCGCAAAACCGTGGGGGACGTAACCGGCCTTCTTCACGGCCTCGGCCAGGGCTTCCTCGCTCGTGCCGGGCTGCAGGCGTATGGTCGCCGTGCCCGCCTTGGCATCGGCGGTGACGGTCTCGACGCCTTCGACGGCCTCGAGCGCGGTCTTGACCGCATTCTCGCAATGGCCGCACATCATGCCCTCGATCTTCATGGTCTTTTCGACCGTGCCGGTGATGGGGCAGGCGGTTACGTTCTCACCGAAGCCGACAAATATGTAGCCGGCCTTGGTAACGGCGTCCTTGAGGGCCTGCTCGCTGGTGTCGGGGCTGATCTTGAACTTCGCCGTGCCCTTTTCGGCGCTGGCGGTGACGTCCTGCACGCCCTCGACGGCCTCGAGGGCCTCGGTGACGGTCTTTTCGCAGTGGCCGCACATCATGCCGTCGATGCGCATGGTGACGTCGATGAGCTCCTCGTCGTCCTCGACAGGGGCGGGGGCGGCCTTGTGGCGGCGCGGCTTATCCTTGCTCGAGTTATACATCTTGAACAGATTCAGACGCAGGGCGTTGGACACGACGCAGAAGGAACTGAGGCTCATCGCGGCGGCGCCCAGCATTGGGTTGAGCGTCAGGCCCGCCCATACGAAGCAACCCGCTGCAATTGGGATGCCGATGGTGTTGTAGAAGAAGGCCCAGAACAGGTTTTCGTGTATGTTCCGCAGCGTGGCGCGGGACATGCGGATGGCAGCAGGTACGTCCGAGAGCTGGCTCTTCATGAGCACAACGTCGGCAGCGTCGATGGCGACATCGGTGCCGGCGCCGATGGCGATGCCTATGTCGGCGCGGGTCAGTGCGGGCGCGTCATTGATGCCGTCGCCGACCATGGCGACCTTGCCCTGCTTCATGAGCTTGCGGATAACGCTCTCCTTGCCGTCGGGCAGGACGCCTGCTATGACCTCGTCCACGCCCGCCTGAGCGCCGATGGCCTTGGCGGTGCGCTCATTGTCTCCTGTGAGCATGACGACGCGGATGCCCATATTGCGCAGCTCCTGTACCGCGCGCGGGCTATCCTCCTTGATAACGTCGGCCACGGCGATGATGCCGGCAAGCTTGCCGCCCTCAGCGAAGTACAGCGGAGTCTTGCCCTGCTCGGCAAGCTGCTCTGCCTTCTCGCGCATGTCGTCGGTGACAGTGGCCTTGGTGACGATGAATTTGTGGTTGCCTGTGGCAAGCTCCTTGCCGTTCATGCTGGCGATAACGCCGTTGCCGGGCAGGGCCTCGAAGGAGCTGACCTCGTTCGGCTTCATGCCCAGCTCCTCGCCTCGCTGCATTATGGCGCGGGCAAGCGGGTGCTCGCTCTTCTGCTCGAGCGCAAGCGCGAGGCGCATAAGCTCCTCCTCGCTGACGCCCTTGGAGGGTATGATATCGGTGACCTTGGGCTCTCCGGAAGTGATGGTGCCGGTCTTGTCAAGGGCGACGATATCCATCTTGCCGGCCTCCTCAAGGGAAGCGGCGGTCTTGAACAGTATTCCGTTCTTTGCGCCCATGCCGTTGCCGACCATGATGGCGACAGGCGTCGCAAGGCCGAGCGCGCAGGGGCAGCTGATGACAAGGACGGAGATGCCGCGGGCCAGGGAGTAGCCGAAGCTCTGGCCTATTAGCAGCCACACTATGGTGGTGATAACGGCAATGGTTATTACGGTGGGAACGAAAATGCCGGAGACCTTGTCCGCGACCTTGGCGATGGGAGCCTTGGTTGCGGCTGCGTCGGATACCATCTGGATAATCTGGCTGAGGGTCGTATCCTCACCGACACGGGTGGCCTGGCACTTTATGAAGCCGCTCTGGTTGAGCGTGGCGGCGGACACGGTGTCGCCCTCCGCCTTGTCGACCGGGATACTCTCGCCGGTCAGGGCGCTCTCGTTCACGGCGCTGTGGCCTTCAAGCACAATGCCGTCGACCGGGATATTCTCGCCCGGGCGGACAACGAAGATATCGCCCTTCTCCACTTCGTCCACGCCGACGGTGACTTCCTGTCCATTGCGGACAACGGTGGCGGTCTTGGGTGCGAGCTTCATGAGGCTCTTGAGGGCGTCCGTGGTCTTGCCCTTGCTGCGAGCCTCGAGCATTTTGCCTACGGTGATGAGGGTCAGTATCATAGCCGCGGCCTCGAAGTAGAACTCAGTGTGCATGACGTGCATCTGGTCCATCGGGTCGCTGTAAGTCGTCATCTCAAAGAGCGCGTAGGAGCTCCACACAAATGCGGCTGAGGAGCCGAGGGCGACCAGGGTGTCCATGTTCGGCGCCCTGTGCGCAAGGCTCTTGAAGCCGGAGATGAAGAACTTCTTGTTGATGATCATGACTATAACAGTCAAATAGAGCTGGATGAGCGCCTGTGCCATATAGTTGTGGGCCAGGAAATCCGGCAGCGGCCAGCCCCACATCATCGCGCCCATGGAGAAATACATGAGCACTATGAGGAAGCCGACGGACGAGATCAGGCGGCGCTTGAGCACCGGTGTCTCGTGGTCCTCAAGAGCGGCTTCAGCCTCGGCCATGGAGCTTGACGCGCTCTTCTTTTCAGCGCCCGCTCCCTTCTCGCTCGCGCCGTAGCCGGCGTCAACCACGGCCTTGATTATGTCCGCGCTGGAGGCCGTGCCTTCAACGCCCATGGAGTTGGTCAGCAGGCTGACCGAGCAGCTCGTGACGCCCGGAACGGCGTTCACGGCCTTCTCGACTCTGGCACTGCATGCCGCGCAGCTCATACCTGTTACAGTATACTGCTTCATATGATACCTTTACCTCCCCATTGCAGTTACCTCATCAACTTCTGCAGGGTCTTGAGCAGTTCGTCGATGGTCTCGTCATTGCCATCGCGGATATCATCGACAACGCAGGTGCGGATGTGGTCGCTCAAAAGCTCGCGGTTAAAGGCATTCATGGCCGCCGTCACGGCCGCGGACTGTACCAGGATATCGGGGCAGTAGACCCCCTTCTCCACCATTCCGCGTATGCCGCGCACCTGGCCCTCAATGCGGTTGAGCCGGTGTATGAGCTTCTTGTACTCCTCAGGAGTCCGCTCCTTCGTTCGCTGGCAACAACATTTTTTTGTTTCTCCCATGATAAGCTCCTTCCATGCAGATACCCATCAGGGGTAATTATAGTATACCCCTGATGGGTATAATGTCAATACCCATTTTGGCAATTTAGCGTATTGCAACACGTTGCACATTTCTCAGGCATCTGCCGTTGAGCAAAGTGCTCCATTGTCGGTATAATACACCGTAATGCCAGCTATTTCAAGCATTTCAAGCTCGTCCGTATCCAGGGTATCGGCAATGAACAGCGGCGCCAGCTTGAGTGCAAGGCCAGCGCAGCCGCTGTCGAAGGAGTAGCCGCAAAGCTCCGGTATGCTGCTGCGGTCAAGTCCGTCCTCCGGGTCGAGAAAGGTCGAGCGCAGCTCACCGTTTCCATAGAGGTAATACCCCCCGCCGTCGGAGTTCTCCAGCGGGTAGTCGTGGAGATATACTATGCTGACCCTGCCCGAGAACTGGAGCGCGGCCAGGTTAGTTACTGTGGAGCCGTCTCTATGGGAGAAATTGAAGGAATATTCCGTGCCCGTCTCTTCGTCCAGGCACCTCATGAAGCCGTCGTCGCTTATCAGGGCGCCGCGGGTGTAGCCGGCCTCAGTCAGCACCTCGGCCATGTAGTCGGCGATGAAGGCGTTTTCAAGCCAGGCCAGATCGACGAAGCCGCTGATGCCGTTGGCCTTTGCGAAGTCAAGATACTCGCCGGATACGCTCAGCATCACCTTTCCGTCGCCCAGCAGCTCGATATCAACGGCTGTCTCATCCGACGCAAAGGCTGCGACCTCGGCAAAGAACTCACCCTGTGCGGCGTCCAGGCGCGGGTCGTACTGCGCCGCCTCCTCGTCGCTCACCGAACTGCAAAGCGCGTGATACTGCGCATACAGCGGGGCGAGGAAATGATAACGCGTGCCGCTCGCCTCAAGCTCTTCGAGCGCGGAATACAGCGCGGCGTCCACGCTTACCGCCTCGTTCGGGTGCTGATTTATATAGTACAGGTTATTGCAGTCCTCCGCCTCGATATCGGCGTCAAACAGCTTCAGCGCATCCGTCGCGGCCTCGGTATATATGCTCCGCAGCTCGCGACGTTCATCAGTGGCGTCGGCGCCGTCGTAGCCGAGGTTGTAGTAAAAGGTGAAGCTGCTGCCGGCGTTCATTTCGCCGCTTAACGCCGTTATCTCCGCAAGGCCGGCGTCCGTACTGACGAGGGAATTTATGCCGAGGGCGAACGACGCCACGGCAAGGATTATCAGGGCTATCACAAGCGCCAGACGCAGTCCGAGTTTGCCTTCGGGCAGCTGGATCTTAACGGTCTTTTCGACCACCGGCTTGTCATTTGGAAGCGAGTTTCTCTTCATCTTTACAAAATTGCGATGACAATAAACAACAACAGCAAGGCGACGCAGACACCCAGGGTGGCGGCGAAGGCGATCACGCCCTTGCGGCAGGCCTTATAGTTGCGTATGTAGTTGTGCCGCCTGAAAACCAGGGCCGCGATAAGCCCGAGTATGGGCAGGAAGAAGGAAAGGATCGCGTACCAGGCGCTGCCCGTGTCGTGTACCGGTCTGTCAAGTATGACCTCGCTGGCGGCCACGCTTACTTCGCTGCTCTCGTCCGCGGCGTCGGTGTTCACACCGACTATGGAGAGGGTCTTGAGCGGCTCCCCGCGTTCGCGCAGAACGCGGTATTCCGCTATCTCCTCCGGGCTGCCGTAGACATAGTGCTCGTGGCCTATGTTCACCAGCTCCGGCTGCGACTCGTCGGAGTAATCATGCATGGACGGGTCGTAGGTATACAGCACCTTGTGCTTCTCGAGCTGCGGGTCTGGCAGCGGAATGGCGGAGATGAGCGAGCGGGTGTAGGGGTGCAGCGGGTAGTTGAAAAGCTCCTCCGAAGAGGCTATCTCTACTATCCTGCCCTTGTAGATGACGCCTATGCGGTCGGATATGTATCTGACGATGGACAAATCGTGCGCTATGAACATATAGGTCGTGCCCTGCTCGGCCTGGAACTTGTTCATCAGGTTGAGTATCTGCGCACGTATGGAGACGTCGAGCGCTGAGATGGGCTCATCCGCGACGACAAACTCCGGCTCCATGACCATGGCCCTGGCCAGGCCCACGCGCTGGCGCTGACCGCCCGAGAACTCGTGCGGATAGCGCGTAAGATGCTCGGGCAGCAGGCCGACGGCCTCGATGATATTCTCCACCTTCCGCACGCGGTCGGCCTCGCTTTCATAGAGGTGGAAGTTGTAGAGGCCCTCGGAGATGATGTAGTCCACTGTCGCGCGCTCGTTGAGCGAGGCGGCGGGGTCCTGGAAGACCATCTGGATGTTGCGTATGATCTCGCGGTCGAGGCTGCGGGGTATCTTCCCCGATATTCTGACACCCTTGTAGAGTATCTCGCCGCTCGAGCAGCTGTTGGCGCGTATGACTGCCCGGCCTATCGTCGTCTTGCCCGAGCCGGACTCGCCGACGAGCGAAAAGGTCTCGCCCTTGTAGATGTCAAAGCTGGCGTCCTGTACGGCTCGGACCTTGTTCTCGCCCTTGCCGAAGTTTATGTCGACGTGTCTGAGCGAGAGGAGCACTTCCCTGCCGCTTTCGTCTATCGGGCCGTGTTCCGGGAAATGGTCCGCGCTGGCGTCCAGGACCGCTGTGTTTTTCTCTCTAGCCATGCGTGACCACCTCCTATATGTTGAATACTTTCATAAGCGTGCCGTGTATGTCGCGGATTATCTCAGGCTTTTCCACCGCCGGAGCCCGCGGGTCGAGCAGCCAGGTCTTGGCGTAGTGCGTATCCGAAACCTTGAACATAGGCGGCTCGCGAAGGGTATCCACACGCAGGCAATAGGGGTTGCGCGGGGCGAAGGCATCGCCGACAATCTCGTTATAGAGGCTTGGCGGCGTGCCTGCGATGGAATAGAGCTTCATGCCCCTGTCCATAAGCTGTGGCAGTGAGCTGAGCAGCGCCCAGGTGTATGGGTGACGCGGGTCGTAGAAGACCTCCTCCACCGTGCCGAGCTCGACTATCTGCCCGGCGTACAGCACCGCGACGCGATCGGCCACATTCGCAACGACGCCGAGGTCGTGCGTGATGAACACGATGGTATAGCCGAATTCCTTTTGCAGGTCCTTGATGAGCTTTATTATCTGCGCCTGGATGGTGACGTCCAGCGCCGTGGTCGGCTCGTCGCAGATGAGTATCTTCGGCTGGCAGGAGAGCGCGATGGCGATTACTATGCGCTGGCGCATGCCGCCGGAGTACTGGAACGGGTAGTCGTCGAAGCGGTTCTCCGCGTTCGGAATACCGACCTTCTTCATGAGCACGATAGCGCGCTTTCGAGCCTCTACTTCCGAGACGTTCTGGTGTTTCATGATGACTGAGGTTATCTGGTTGCCTATGGTCATGATTGGGTTCAGGCTCGTCATCGGGTCCTGGAATATGGTCGCTATCCTCTGGCCTCGTATCTTGGTCCAGTCCACAACGCAGTCCGTGCGTGCGAGGTTGAGCACAAGAGAGCCGCGCATCCTGACGCCGTCTTCACCCAGGTACTTCACGCGGAAGACGGCATTCTCGAATATGCCGTTGAGCTGCGCCTCATCGGAGAGGTCGGCGCCAATGGTCATTGCCTCTTTTATGGCGCGGTACAGCTTGTCCTCAAGCTTTCTGCGTCCCTTGAGCGGGTATCTCCCCAGCGAGAGGCAGACCTCCCGCGCAAGGATGCGGTTTCTCTCGCGCTGCTCGGCGGATATTTCTCCCGCGCACTCGCGGGAATAGCGCTCCTTGAGCTCCGCCATGCGCTTCGAGTACTCTGCATTATAGGCGGCATCGCTTTTTGTCTTGGCTGTGTGCTCACGTACGGTCGCCTTGCGCCTGCGCTCAAGCTCGATCAGTTCTGCGTCGAGCTCAGCTATTTTACGCGAGGCCTCTTTAATTTTGTCTTTTTCCTTGGAGCGGTCCAGCGTCTGCTTGCTGTTTTGCAGCTGAGTGCGCCGGAATTCAAGCTCACGCCGCTGCTTCTCGAAGGCTTCTGCGTCCTCGCTGCTCAGCGTGAGGCGCTCCTGCCTGTCCTTCTCTAGGGCGCGTATCTCAAGGAAGGTCCGCGCACCGAGCTCCAGCTTTGAATACTCATTGAGCTTTGCCTCGGCCTTTGCTATCGCTCCTGCTCCGATGTTGAAGCTCACTTCCGCAAGCGATTCGTCGTTGAATATGATGTCGCCGCCGTCGATGAATCCGTTGTTGTCGAGCATGCCGGCGAAAGTCTTGGTGAGAACACTCTTGCCGCAGCCGGACTCGCCGACGATGGCTATGGATTCGTTCTCGTATATGTCCAGCGATACGTTTCTGATGGCTGTCAGCACCCTGCCGCGGACGCGGAACTTGACCCACAGGTCTTTTATTGACAGCAATACCTTCTTTTCTTCCATGTCCCGCTCCCTCGTTACATGTGTGTCCTGGGGTCGGCGGCGTCGCCGAGGTTCTGGCCTATCAGGAACAGCACGACCGAGATGAACGCGCTGAGCATGACCGGGCACCAGAACTCCCATTCCCAGCCGGGCGTGACCATGGCGCTCTGTGAATTGAAGAGTATCTTGCCGAGCGTCGTATCCGAAATGCCGAGGCCTATATAGCTCAGGAATGCCTCGCTCGCGATATACGCCGGTATCTGCTGTGCCATGATAGTGACGATGAAGCTTATCATAAAGGGCAGGATGTTCTTGACCGCGATCCGTGCTGTGGACGAGCCCAGGCAGCGGGAGGCAAGATTGTACTCGCGGTCGCGTATTATGATGACCTGCGTCCTTAGCGAGTACGCGATGCCTATCCAGCCTGTAACACACATCGCAAAGAGCAGCGTGCCGAAGCTCGGGGAGAACACCAGGACCCAGACAGAGATGATGAGCGTACCGGGCACATTGCTGACGACGTTGCGTACCTCATTCATGAAGAGGTCGACCTTTTTTGAGAAGCCCCATATTGCACCGACGACGATGCCTATGGAGAAGTTGATGATGGTGCACAGGAAGGCCAGCGACAGGCTGATCCTGGCGCCGTACCACATGGAGTCGAAGGTGGACTGACCCGAAGCACCCGTGCCGAATATCCACCTTATCGAAAAGCCGAACTTCTCTATGGCTTCGAGCGGCGACAGGTGCTTGGCCGTGGGGTCCATGATGTTGCCGTAGCGGTCATAGCCCATGACCGCAGGGTAGACATAGGTGAAGACAATGATGACAGCAAAGAGCACGAGGATGATTATATTGGTCTTTTTGCGGAAAAACACCCTGAAAACACTGTGCCAGTACGAGTATCTCGGCGCAGTTATCTTCTCTACCGCGGCCTCATCCTGAGGGACACGCTCGAAAAGCTCCTCGTCCGTGAAGCCGGTGTCGTCCAGACGCACAAAATCTTCTTGTGTTGCAACAGCCATCTCAAATCACCTCGCTTTGGATGTGTAGGAGATACGCGGGTCCATGACCGCCATGAGTATGTCGCCCGCGATGGCGGAGATGATGAACAGTATCCCGTAGAACAACGCAACGCCAACGATGACGGCGTTGTCATAGGCGCCGATCGCCTGCACCAGCAGTCCGCCTACGCCGGGGATAAGGTAGACCTGCTCCATGATTATCGCGCCGGATAGCGCGCCGGTTATGGAGCCGGGTATGCCGTGGACTATCGGTATCGCCGCGTTCTTGAAGATGTGCTTGGTGAATATCTCCCGCTCGCTCAGGCCCTCGCTTCGCGCGAACTTGACGTAGTCGGAGTTCATCTGGTCCACCATGTACCGCCGCATCCAGCGCATCTCGCCGGCTATGGCGCTTATGGCCGAGGACGCTATCGGCATGATATACATCAGCCAGGTCGGGTTATCGAGCGAGAAGGTGGTCGGCAGGCCCATCTTATTGCCGACTGCCTTGAGCATGAGCATGTAGGCAAGACCAGGCACGGCCATGATGAGCACGACGTAGGCGTTGCCAAGGCTGTCTACCCAGGTGTCCTTTCGCTTCGCCATCAGGATGCCCAGCGGCAGGCCGATCAAATAGGCCAGCGCCGAGGCGATGATACTGACGATGAAGGAGTAGTACATGCGCGAGCCGCTGTCCTTCACCAGCGAGACATTGGTGTAATCGTCGGTATAGAGGTCCGCATAGACCAGGTTGAGCTCGCGTGAACCGGAGAGGTAGGTGGCCGAGTGCAGGTCGTCCGCGCTGTTCTGCACTGCGCCGCTAGGGTAATACGTGGTGGAACGCACGTAATTTCCCTGGGGCTGGACCATGGTCTCAAAGGCGTCCACGCCCTTGTTGACACTGTAACTGGTGCCAAGGTGCACCGTCAGGAAGTTCTGGTGTATGTATGGAAACCTGTTGTCGAAGTAGAGCAGGTACTTGTGATAAGTGCCGTTGCCCATGATCGCCGGGGAAAATTTCTCCCCGCCGTAGGCCGGGTCATAGAGCGTGAAGGTCAGGCCCCTGTCCTCAATGTCTTCTTCGACATAGTTGATGTTGTCAAATTCAAAGATGCCGGTGAAGAAGTTCCACAGGCGTATTGGAAGCGGAGTGTTCTGATAGGCGAAAAGGCTGGCGGTGCCGCCGGTCGCGACGCGGTTCGGCGTGGCCATGACCGCGTCCAGACGGACAACGGTATAGCCCATGGCCTCATACTCCTCGGTAAAGCGCGCGATATACTCGGCCGCTTCTGCGCTGTCGCGCTCGGGAGTGCGCCCTATTGTGGCGGCCTCGGCACGTTCTTCCTCGCTCAGCTCCCCACTGGCCACAAGCTGGTTGAGCCAGTCGGTGTATGGGACATAGTCGAGGTAGTCATACTCCTCCCATTTCTGGTACATATAGAGGGTCCTCTGGTTGTTGCTCAGCTTCACATACTGCTCGTCCTCGGCAAATATGAGAGTATCGTCCAGCCAAGAGAACACCATCATCATTATTAGTGCGATGGCTATAACTGCCGAGATACAGCCTCGGAAAAACCGTCTGAAAAAATACTTTACCATAAGCGCGCTCCCTTTAATGGGGAGAGGCGGATGGCGCTAGCCATCCGCCCCGCCTGGATTGCTTTAGTTGCTCTTGTGGTGGTATTACCAGATGCCCATCTTGCGGATGGCAAAGCCGTCGCCGTAGGGCAGCAGGCCGTCAAGATAGGTCTCGGGGTCGCCGAAGTCGGCGCCTATGCCGCCCAGGCCGCCGAGGTCATAGTTGTACTCGGCGCCGGAGTTGGTATTGAACCAGGCATTCAGGTTCTCAGTGGCATCCTGGCACTCAATGAGGGACAGGACGACCATCCCGCCGAGGGCCTCCTCGATGCAGGTCTTGAGCACCACCGCCTGATTTGTGGCGGTCTCGTTATAGGCGCTGTACGGGTAATCGAGGACGATAGGATTCTCGGCGCTCACCTCATAACCCATCTCCTGAAGCTCTGCTACGGCAAGTTCAAGCTCGCTCATGGCGTTCTCGACATTGTACCAGCCGTCAAAGCCGTCGCTGGAGTGAGTCTCCTCGTCCCAGACCTTGAAGGGATAGCCGTCGGCCGTGACCTGTGCCTGGACTATCTCACCGTAGAAGGTGCCGGCCTCAAATGTCATGGGCGTGCCGTTGATGTCGATGGTGACGTCCTCCTCGAGGCTGACGAAGTCGCCGGGGACGTAGCTGTTGCGCAGGCAGACATATTTGAGGTCCTCGCCCAGGCTCTGCGAGATGTAGCTGGCACGGTCGATGGAGTAGCCGAGAGCCAGGCGGAAGTGCTGGTTCTGCAGCGCCGCGCGGCTGACCTCCTTCTGCTCCTCGGTCTTGCTAGACACGCAGGCGCCGTCGGGGACGTTGGCATAGACCTGGCGGTTCTCGTTGAACCACATCATGAATATGTTTGTGACGTTGGGCGCGATGTGGACATACTTCTCGAAGTTGCCGTCTTCCTTGGCGATCTCCAGCTGGGCGGTGTCCAGCACCATGGTGGTGCCGACGCCGTTCACTGTGAAGTCGTTGTACTCGCGTGTCACGTCGCTGCCGTCGTCATAGATAAAGTTCACGGCCTTTATCTGGACGTTTTCGGCATTCCAGTAGCTCTCGTTAGCTATGTAGTTGATGGAGTTCTTATCGGTAACATTGGTGCACAGATACGGACCGCAGTAGGCGATGTGGTCCTGGTCAGTACCGTACATATAGGTATTGCTGGCGATGGCCTCGTCGTACTCGGCAATGCCGAACACGCCGCCCTGGCTGAGGTAATAGCTGCGGCTCATGGGCGTGAAGCACGTATCAGCTATCATGCTCATGAAGTACGGGCACTCCTCAGTGAGGGTATACTGCAAAGTATAGTCGTCAATCGCCTTGATACCGACGGTGGAGAAATCCGTGGTCTCGCCGTAGACGTAGGCATCGAGGCCGTCGAGCACGCCGAGCAGTATATTGATGGCACTGCCGCCGGCGTCAGCCACATGCTGAAGCCCTGCGACCCAGTCGTCAGCGGTCATCTCCGCGACTTGGCGGCCCTGGCTGTCGACCCAGGCAACTCCCTCGCGTATATAGAAGGTGTAGGTCAGGCCATCCTCGCTGACATCATAAGCCGTGGCCAGGTGGGGCTGGAGCACGCCTTCGCTGTCGTACTGGTAAAGATAATCGACAAAGCTGGCATTGTCATGGAAATCACCGTCGCTCAGGAAGTCCCAGGTGGTACCGACGCGATCAAATGTAGTCGTGGCGGTATCCGTAAAGGTATAACCCTTCTCCGTGAGGTAATCCACGGCGCTCTGAGTATATGTGCCGGTCCCGGTGAGCTCGTACCACATATCCACGAGGTGCTCATAGTCCTCGGTGGTGATTATCTCGTTTGTAAGAACCATCTGATCATAGTAGACGCGGTCGCCAAGCCAGGAGGCATAGCCGCCCGCACGGAAGGGCATGCGGCTCATGGCGTAGCAGCCACCCGCAGTATACATCGGCGTGGCAACGCCGCTCTCGAGGAACTTCGCCTCGGCAACGGCCATTAACGCCCAGCGCTCGCTGAGTGTCTCGGCTTCAAAGGCCGCCATGTAGGCGTCGTAAAACTCGCCCATCGCAGCCATGTAGATATCCTCGTCGCTTTCGAGGATGCTGCTGCCGGCGGAGCCCTCATCACTCGGTGCAGGCGTGCCCGCAGTTTCCGTGGGCGTTTCCGTTCCACCGCACGCGGCCAGCGACAGCACCATGGCAAGGCACAGCGCCATGGCCAATGCTTTTTTTATCCAATTACTCATCATGTCCTCCCCCTTTGAAGTTTTATATCCTAGTTCCGCCCTGAAAAGCGGGATTTCGGGCAACTTCTTCAAATACCCCTAGACCCTATATATATTTATGGACAAAATGCTACAACAATTCACCGTCATTGTCAATGATGACATACTACAATTTACGGCAAAATTCTTTCACTTATTTTTGTCGGTGTGCTGCTAAATGGCTAAAGTGGTACACGCAGCAAGGCCGTTTTGGCTGTCTTACGCCAAAACGGCCTTGCTGCATTTCTGCAATTTGTCATATCTAATTATGCAAAACGGAGCAATCTTCCTCGCAGGATTCAGCCGGTCACATACCAAATACGGGTATTAAAAAGCCCCTTCCGATATTGGAGGGGGCTTTTAGATATAGACTTTTACAGGCTGAGTATCTCGTCCAGGGAACAGCGTTCCAATTCTGTCCTCTGTGCAAGGACACTCACGCCCGGATGAGTAAAAATCCGCTCCAGGCTGTCGGCGATTCCGGACAGATCGGCGCTCTTGCTGTTGAGCATCTGGGCGCGGCGCGTGCGGCGCATTTCGTGTGTTATGCCGCGGAAATACAGGTCGTCGGCCTCCTCGCCCTTCGCGCGCGGGGTCAGCAGGGGCTCTCCGGCCGATATCGCACCGGTTATAAGGCCGTCGATATCGGCGGCGTTCGCGGCGAAGTCACGCAGGAAGCGCGGGACCCCGGCATAAGTCTCCAGGGTTCCGGCTGCGCTGGGGTCCCTGTAAGAGTAGCAGCCGTCAAAGCCGCTCACACGGGTGACCATTCCGGTCCCGTAGGCCCCTCCCTGTACGCGGACGGCATTCCAGAGGTACTCGAGCGAGATCACGCGTCCGGCCAGCTGCCAGAGGCCGTCGAATTCTCCGCTCAGCGCGCCCATGGCGGCATAACCGACGTCCGAGGGGATCTCAATGCCCTCGCGGCGCACGCCTCGGGGAGCCACCCCCGGTCCGGACACTCCCTCGCCCTCCGGCACAACTGCCAGAAGCGCTGAAACGGCCTCGTCCACCGCGCCGCTGTGCATGCCGGTGACACTGACCGTAAGGCCGCGACGGCCAATCACGCGTGAGGCAAGGGTGGCGAGCGTGTCTGAAAGCGCGTCGAAATCGAGCGCGGCGTTCTGCCGTTTGAGCCAACAATAGTAATCGTAGCCATTTGCCCACTCGTTGGCAGCGGAGCCTGCCGCAAGCTGAGAGGACACACGCCCGATGGCTGAGACGTGTCCGTTGTTCATTAGCTGCTGCATCATGCTGGTGCGCCTCTGGCGCAGGATATCCGTGACCTCTTTCTCGGAATCGAGACGGCTGGCAGTGAGCACCTCCCCGAGAAGTTCGAGCGCCTTGCCGATCTTGCTCTCTATTGCGCTGACTCTGGCTGTAAACTTGGCACAGTATTCCTCGGCGCTCCGCTCGTACACATCCACCGAAAAGCTCATGTTACCGCAGTACAGCTGGATAAGTCGGTTGAGCTCCTGAGCCGTGTGCGTGGCTGTATCCACCTTTCCGAGCAGCTCGCCAAGGAAATTCACGGCCGCTATGTCCTCGCCGCCCAAGCCGGTAATGTCAAAGTAGAGCGAGACATAGCTTATCCCCGACGTCGGCAGCTCGTGGCGCAGCAGCGTGACGCCGTCAAGGCTGTCCGTGCGCGTCGGGTATTCCTCCGGCTCCGGGCTGATGTCGGCAAGCTCCAATCTCGGCAGCGCGGCCAGGGCCTCCGGTCTGTCTGCGGTACCTTGCCAGGCATCCAGCGCGGCCTGCTGCGACTTTACGGTCTCGCGGTCCGCCTCGCTCCACGATGCGGCTATGCACTCGAGCTCCTTCACGTCCCGCTCGCGCCGCTCCTCTCCTACACTGTGAGACGGGACCATTACAATCTCACAGGCGTGGGGATTGTCCAGCAGCACGGAGCGGATGAGCTCCTCAAAATAGCCCTCGGCCATTTTGGCGCGCAGCGCGTCGAACAGACCGCCGACCTCCACCAGCGCTTCCGGCTCACCGCCGCGCAGCCAGCTGTCGAGCACGTTAAAACTGATGCCCAGGCCCTGCGGATAGTAACCGTAATCCCGCTCTCGCATCTGGAACTCCAGGTTAGCCATAGCGGCCTCCAGCTCATCGCGGTCAAGTCCGTTTTCGGCGAGGCCGGTGAGCACCGCGCGCAGCTTCTCCCCCGCCGGAGCTATGTTGTCCTCAGTAACGTTGCGGACTTCAAGCTTTACGAAAGGCTGGGCGCAGCCGTCCCAGACCATCATGCTGACGGCCTCACCCAGCCCGGCGGCAAGCATCTCACGCGTCAGCACAGACTGGTTGTTCCCGCAGAGCACAGTGCATAGCACCTGCATCGCCGTCATGCGCTCCCGGTCGGTTATCTCGCCAAGCACGCGGCCCCAGGCCAGGCGGAAACGGTCGCGCTCGTCCTCTTCCGTCGGGAGCTCGTATACGACCCGCTGCTCCGGCGCGTGCACGGGCCGCTGCAGTGCCGGCACCGGCAGACGTTCTCCCGGCTCGAAGGAGCTGAGATACTCCCCATCGATTATGCCGAGCACCGCATCTATGTCCACGTCGCCGTCGAGATATACATAGGCGTTGGACGGAGAATAAAAGCGGCGGTGGTAGTCCAGGAATTTCTCATACGTCAGCTCGGGAATGTGCTCCGGGTCCCCGCCGGAAACGAAGCGGTAGGGCGTGTCGGGATAGAGGGCGCGCATCATCGCATTCTCCTCGAGCTCATCCGCGTCGGCAAAGGCTCCGCGCATCTCGTTGTAGACCACGCCCTTGCGAGTGAGCTTGCCGTCCCCGGAGAGCTCATAATGCCAGCCCTCCTGGCGGAATATCTCGCTCTTGCTGTATATCATCGGACGGAAAACGGCGTCGAGATACACCCGCATCAGATTCAGAAAATCCTTCGGGTTGCGGCTGGATATGGGGTAATAGGTCTTATCCGGGAAGGTCATCGCGTTCAGGAAGGTGTTCATGGAAGTCTTCATGAGCTCGACAAACGGCTCCTTCACCTGATACTTCTCCGAGCCGCAGAGCACAGAGTGCTCCAGGATGTGGAACACACCCGTGTCATCCTCCGGCAGCGTCGGGAAGGCGATACCGAAAGTCCGGTTGACCTCGCTTCGTTTTATCCAGACAAGCTCCAGCCCCGTGCGCTCATGCCGCATGAGGTACATTACCGCATCCAGCTCCGGCAGAGGCTGAGTGCGTATTACAGTAAAACCGTGATTGGTTGTTCCTTTGAGCATATTTCCCCTCCTTGGTCTTCTTGCCGACATTATAGCCCAAATATCCTGCATTAGCCATACATTTTTAGGCCAGGGCAGAATACTCGATTGCGTATAGTGCTGATACGTCCTCGCCAAAATGGATTCGCTCACGCGCTACAGTATATCGACCAAGCACATCCTCAAACGCAACGCATGCCGCCTCAGCCTTGACAATCACAAAAACCACCGCTATAATGAACGTCGTTCATATTGAGGTGGTTGGATGAATACTGTCGTAACATCAAAAGAGGAGATTTTGAAAGCCAGCCGGGAGCTGATCCAGCAGCAGGGCTGGTCCGCTGTCAATATCCGCTCTGTTGCGGCAGCCTGCGGGGTATCTGTTGGTTCTATCTACAATTACTTTGATTCTAAAGCGGAGCTGGTAGGCGCTGCAGTAGAAAGTGTCTGGGGTGAGATCTTCCGCCGTCCAGAAGACGGTACTGTGTTTCAAGATACACAGGCCTGCATCACCTGGATGTATGGGCGGATGGAATATGGCTGCAAGCAGTATCCCGGCTTCTTTAACCTCCACTCTCTGGGGTTCATGCAGGAGGATAAGGCGGACGGAAAACGGCGAATGCAGCAGACCTGGCAGCATATTTTGGATGGACTGTGTTCTGTCCTGAAGAGGGATACCAAAGTTCGTCCCAATGCTTTCACCGAGCAGTTTACAGCGGAGAAATTTGCAGATGTTTTATTCTCTCTCATGCTGTCTGCCCTGCTGCGAAAAGACTATGATCCCGGCGCTGTGCTGGAGCTTGTCCGCAGAACCATTTATTAAATTCCCACTGCGCTGTGGGAATTTTTAACCCCGGAAACTGAACGTTGTTCAAATTAAGGAGGCAGACTGTGAAAGTAAAACGGAACACCCTGTTGCTCCTCGCCTGTCTGGTGTGGAGCGCAGCGGGCTTTAACATCCTTCGGATAGGGCTGATCGTCTATCCAGCCTATCTAACAGTGTTGAATTTCCTGTTGTCCGTGCTGGTTTTTGCTGTGTTCCAAAAATTCATCTTTGGAAAACTGGTGAAAAAGCATACCGCCAGGATAAATGCTTATACGGAAGATCGGCATTTCTTTCTCAAGTTCTTTGATGGAAAAGCCTTCGCCATCATGGCAGTAATGATGACCGTGGGCATTGGCCTGCGGGCAAGCGGACTTGCTCCAGAGCGGTTTATTGCTGTTTTTTATACCGGCCTTGGGGCTTCCCTTCTGCTGGCCGGATTGCTGTTTGGCCGCAACTTCGGTCAAGCGGTGTTGGCCGATGCCAGAGTTCAAAATAGAATTGAAGATAAAGGAGAATAAACTATGCAGGCAATCGTAGAAACATTATTTGATGCGGTCTATCTTATTTCCGTCATTACCATCGGCGTGCTGATGATTCGTGGAAGCAAGGGAAACCGCCAGTTCCGGTTGTTTGGGTGGATGGCTGTGGTGCTGGGCGCAGGCGATTCCTTTCATCTGATTCCCCGGGCTCTGGCTCTATGTACCACCGGTCTGGAGAACTACACCGTCCCCCTGGGGCTGGGCAAATGGATCACCTCAATCACCATGACCGTTTTTTATGTGCTGCTCTACTACGTGTGGCGGCAGCGGTATAAAATATGCGGCAAGGTTGGTCTGACCGCCGCGGTGTACGTTCTGGCCGGTGTTCGGATAGCCCTGTGCATGATGCCGCAGAACCAGTGGCTCAGCGCTGGGGCGCCGCTCTCCTGGGGCATATGGCGAAACATCCCCTTTGCCTTGCTCGGGCTTGTTGTGATAGTGCTGTTCTACCGCAGTGCGAGGGAGCACGGGGACAAGGCGTTCCGCTGGATGTGGCTTACAATCGTGCTGAGCTTCGGCTTTTACATACCGGTGGTGCTGTGGGCGGACGCAGTTCCCATGATAGGCATGCTGATGATCCCCAAGACCTGCGCCTATGTATGGACGGTTCTCATAGGGTACCTTGCCATGAAACGGGAAGGCGAAAGAACATGAAACGACACATGAATGCGGCCCTGGTTTACGCCATTTTTGCGATAACTGGCGGCACATTTTAATTGGATAGTCAACAAAATAAAGCGGCCTCCTGCGATATTTTACTATGGCAGGAGGCCAATGTCTATATTTTTGCCGCCCGGCGGGCGGT
>OLZO01000226.1_pt1 | contig 40039 bp, 33 predicted proteins | sample 1644431 | NCBI WGS metagenome assembly OLZO01 (sample SAMEA103958145, study PRJEB25191) | human gut metagenome | biome: human-associated habitat [ENVO:00009003]; feature: intestine environment [ENVO:2100002]; material: feces | place: Germany | collected 2013/2015
CCGGGACCCATGGATATCTGCAGGAACATCCTGCCGCCGTAGTCGTGTACGCGCTCAAGCACCGTGCGCGCGCCGTGACCAAAAAAACCGGGGTGTGTTGCGGGGTTGGGGTTGCCGTTGGCCGGGTCAAAGGGGTCGACTGTGAGGTTCGCGACGTTGGAGCCCGTGACGATGAGTCCGAAGCCGCCGCGTGCCAGCTCGACCCAGTAGTCGATGCCGTTTTCGCTGTAAGCGCCCATGCTGTTGTAGATGAAGTGGCGTCCGCCCATGGGCCCCACGGCGTAGCGGTTCTTTACAGTGATAGAGCCAATCTGGAGCGGAGTAAATAATTTTTCATAATTTGACATGATTTCTCTCCCATTTTACATATGTATTGATATTTGACTGCGTTCATGCTATTTTTGAACTATAGAAATTTGTGAGGTGATATTGAGCGTGACCATCCAGCAGCTCATATATTTTCGTGAGGTGGCAAATACCCTGCACTTTACGAAAGCATCGCAGAAGCTCTATGTAACCACCAGTGCGCTCAGCTATGCCATAAGCTCGCTGGAGCGGGAACTCGGCGTGCCTCTGTTTGCGAGGGAAACGGGAAAAAAGGTCAGCCTGACCCGATACGGGAAGGAACTGCTGCCGCTCTCGGAAAAGGCTATCTCGTGTCTTGATGAGATAGAGGAAAAGATGCGCTCCCTGAGGAACCCCATGAGCGGCGTGGTCAACGTGGTGTACTCGTATATTAATGGCAACCGTTTCGTTCCTAGAATGTTCAGCGCCTTCAACGCCGCGAACGAATACCCGGAGATAAGCCTGAACTTTGAGATCAACCACGCAAGATTCCACTTTGAGCCCGACGTGGCGGAGGGGAAATTTGACCTGGCCTTTTCCTGCACGCCTGCTACCGAGGGCGTGGAAGTGGTGCCCATCGCAAGGCAGGAGCTGTTTCTCATGGTTCCCGTGGACCATCCCCTGGCAGAGCGTCCGAGCGTAAAAATAGAGGAGTTGGCCAATGAGCCGATAGTCGCATACGACCAGGGCCGCAATCTTGACAGACGTATGCTCGACATGTTTGCCAGCAGCGGCGTGGTGCCGAATATCGTCGAGTACACGGACGAGTGGGCCTCGCTCTTTTCGCTTGTAGCGCTTGGAAAGGGGGCGGCGATCTTCCCACTCATGCCTTTTGACTCGCTGCTGATAACGGCGGTGCCAATCGACCACCCGATGCACATACGGGACGTGTATATGATGTGGAAGGCTGGGGACCGGCTGCCAAAGTACGTTGAATATGTCCGGGACTTCTGCCTAAACTTCTTTGAAACTCCACCGCTTGTATGAGCGGTGGAGTTCTTTTTTTGCGGGCGTTTAGAAGTAGATGACGCCTATCATCGCGCAGGTGACTATCATGCATATCAGGTTCACAAGCCCGCCCATGCGCAGGTAATCTATGAAGCGATAGCCCGGAACGGCGACCATGGTCATCGGAGTCACGCAGATGGGCGTGGCGAGGCCGACCTTGACGCCGGAGCAGATGGCGAGGAAAATGGGCGTGGGATTTATACCGAGCGCCTCGGAAATTGCCGCGCCTATGGGCAGAAGAATGGCCACGGAGGCATTGTCGCTCATGACGTCGGAGATGATGGAGCCGATGAAGAATAGGATGATGCACATGCCTATGCCGCTCTCGCCAAAGGGGCCGGCAATATCAATGAAGAAGTTGGCGATGATGTCGCCTGCGCCGGACTCGGATATGCCGCTGGAGATGCCGAGCGAACCTGCGACGACGATGATGGTGCTCCAGCTGACGCTCTGCATAGCCTTTTTCTCGCTGATGCAGCCGGTGAGCATGACAATGACCGCGCCGGCAACGCAGACGGGACCATAGGGCAGACCGGCCACCATGCAGCCCACAACGCCGAGAAATACCGCTATGACAACAATCTGCTTCCAGACCGGATACTGTTTGTCGTCCTGGGTATCGTCCTTGCTGACGGCTATCGGTGCCTCTTCGAAATTGAACCAGCGCTTCTGGAGTTTCTGGCCGACAAGGCCATAGAAGATGAAAACAACGATGATGGCGGGAAGGTTAACGGCCAGAGGCGCGAAGACGTTCATGGTGCCGTAGCCCATCTCCTCAAGCATGGCAACGGCGGTGAGCATGCTGGTCGCGCTGATGGTGAGCACATTGTTGCCGATGACCGAGCCGATACCTAGGGGCATATAGGTCTGCTTGCGGCTTATTGCACCGTCGCTCTTGAGGACGATAGCGTCAATGATGGGCATGAGTATGGCAACTGTGATGGCTCCGTTTATGAAGACGGAGAGAAGCGTAGATATGACTAGCACGAGCAATATGAAGAGCCGCTCGTTCTTGCCGACATTGACGCGAGTTATTATCGAGCCTACCTTCTGTGCAATGCCTGTGGTGACCATGGCCTGGCCGATTATCATCATGCCGGCGTTCAGAAAGACTACGCTGTTTGCAAATCCGGAGGAAACACCGGCAAAGTCGAGTACCCCGAAGATGACCATTGCAAGCATGGCCAACAGCGTGGTGACGGACAAGGGCATCTTGGGGATCGCGTAGAGAACAAGCGTTGCCACCAATATGATAATGGCTATGGTGCTGGATTCCATTTTTCCGACCTCTCTTTTTGTTTATTTGTGTTTGATCAGGCTACCAGAAGGCTACTTGATGTACCTCGCAAGCGCACGTCTATAAATACCCGTTATCTCCTCAACGCCGATGGGTTCCGGGTTGCGGGAGAGCCTGTCCGGATTATCGCAGAACTGCTTTGCCCAGGCGTCTATCTCCTCATTGCTGACACTGATGTCAACGTCGCGAGACAGGATCTCGTTGATATAATCGGCCATCTCGTCGGTGTCGGCAAAGCCGCAAAGCCGGACGACCGGTTCAACGATGCTCTGGTCCTTGAAGCCGCGAAGCCATTCTCCCAGGGTCATGGAGCATGACAGCCCGTGATTTACGCCCTTGTGATGGCTGAGCGGATAACCCATGCCGTGAGGGAGACAGGTGCCGGCCTGCATAAAGGCCTGGCCCATGACGTTTGAGGCAAGGAGCATCTGCTCATAGTCCTCATATGTGAGGCTGTCATTGAGCATGTTGTCCTTGTAACTTGCAAACATCTGCATGCCTATGGCGGCAATGGAGCGGTTGAGGGGGTTGCTCTTGACATTTATGTAGGTCTCAACACCGTGAGCCAACGCGTCCATCGCGCCGGTGTGGATGAGGAACTTGGGCGATTCACAGATGTATCGGGCGTCAAGGAACGCCGCGGAGCAGTAGAGCTTGTGCCTGGCCGTGTCCTTGTTGTCCATGTCACAGCGGGTCAATACCGCGCCGCCGGTCACCTCGCTGCCTGTTCCGGCAGTGGTGGGAATGCCGATGAGCGGAAGCTGCAGCTCCTGATACAGATGTTCGTAGAAAGGCGCGCCGGAGAAGAGCGCGTCGTAAGCGTCAACGTCTTCGGGCTGAGTCAGCAGATAATCAACCACCTTGGCGGTGTCGAGAGCGGAGCCACCGCCGATACCTATAATGAAGTCCGGCCCAAAGGCGCGGGCCTCAGCCGCAATTGCGACGCAGGACTCAACGGGGGGATTGTCTTCGGTCTTGTCATTTATCGCGTAGGGTATGCCAAGCTCGTTGAGGACCGCTTCAACATCCTCCAGAGCGTAGTTACGGCAGCCGTTCAGAAATTCATCCGTGACGATGAAGGCCCGCTTACCATAACCGGCGAAAAGCTGTTTGTTCTCGCGTACGACGTTCTTGCCGAAGAATACCGGCGTGGCTACATAGTGCCTGAAAGCTTTCATTTTTGCCTCCTTTTCAGAGCTAGTTCAATCAGTTATATATTCGGAGAGGGCACGCTTATAGATACCGACAACGTCTTCGTATGTCAGGGTACCGGGGTGGCGGGCGAGGCGGTGCTTAAGTTTCACAAAGTCGGCCGCCCAGGCTTCACACTCTGCGTTGGTTACGCTCATGTGTACGTCGCGGTTGGTCATGACGCGCACATAGTCTGCAAAAGCGTCCACGCTGTCAAAGCCGCATGCGTCGAGAATGGGCTTGACAAGCTCAGGGTCAACGCAGCGCAGGTATTCTCCCTCGGTTATGGAGCAGGCCAGTCCGTGGTTGAGGCCCTTGTGATGGGAGAGATAATAGCCCATGCCGTGGGGAATGAGGGTGCCCGCCTGATAGAAGGCGATGCCCATGATGCAGGAATGGAGCGTGATTATGTCGTAGTCATCATCGGTGAGCTCGCCGGAGAGAAGGTGGTCTTTGACCTGCCTGAACAGTCCGAAGCCGATGCTCGCTATGGCACGGTTGAGGTAATTGCTTTTGACATTGAGGCTGGTCTCGATTCCGTGACTGAGCGCGTCCATGACGCCGGTATCGATGACGAACTGGGGAGCGGTTTTGAGGTATTTGGGGTCGAGCAGCGCGGCGGCGGCAAAGACCATTATCATCGGGGTGTCCTTGGTGTCAGTGTCATCGCGGGTGAGCACATAAAAGCCTGTAACTTCGCTTCCGGAGCCGGCGGTGGTCGGCACGCATATGACCGGCTTGCAATCGTAGGGGCGGCGCCAGGGGTCTGCGGCGGGACCGGGGTTCTTGAATAGGAAGTCGTAAGCGTCCACATCCTCGGGCTGGGTGAGTAACACGCTGACGCACTTTGCTGTGTCCATGGACGAGCCGCCGCCGATGCCGGCGAAAAAGTCTGCGCCGAATTCGCGCGCTTCCCGCGTCATGGACACACAGGACTCAACGGTGGGATTCTCAACCACGTCTTCGTTAACCATATATTCGATGCCCTTTGCATCACAGACGCTGATGAAGTCCTTGAGCGCCTCGTTTTCGCAGCCGGCAGGGAAGCGGGTGGTTGTGATGTAGCAGCGCTTGCCGTAGGAAGCTATGAGCTCCGCATTGTTCTTTACCGTCTCATGTCCGAAGTATACGGGAGCAGGTGAATGAAATTTGAAATCCTTGAGCATCTTTGTTACCTCCTTGGAATGATTGCGTGTCACGTTGTTATTGTCTTGACTGTAACAATCATAAGCTGGGCAGGGAGGAATGTAAAATCTCGAAATTTCAACGCGGCGTTAAAAAAATTCAAAGTGCGCGCTGCGATAAAAAAGAGAGCCGAATATCGATTCGGCTCTCTTGCGTTCAAGTATGATATTGCAGCACTCGACTATTCACACAGGGAAAAGGTGACCGTTACGTCGCCGCTGCCCAGGGCCTCGGCCCAGCCGGTGAGATCGTCTATGCGGCCGAGAAGGGTATAGCTCCAGGAGTTGGAGCCGTAGAAAATGACTATCTGGCTGCTGTTGTAAAGGACGATGTCCCCGGAATCCGTGGTGAGATGCCTATTGCTCGAGGGCAGACGCGTGCCGAGGCTGCCGACCTTTTCAAAGCCGGCATAGTCGCTCATCTCAATGACCAGCGGGCCGCTCTCCAGCATGTCCACAAGCGCGGCTGTGGCGGAGTTGTTTTCCAGAGTGGCGGTGAAGCTCTCGCCGCCGACATCTACATTGATCTTCATATCAGTTTCCTCCTCTGAGCTCGTCTCCACCGGAGTCACTGTGGCCGTGGACGGCGCGGCATTAACCTGCTGAACCGTCTCCGGCGCGGTCTGCGCGCCGCAGGCCGCGAGGGTGAGCGCGAGCAGAACTGTCAATGCGAGGGCAGCGGCTTTTTTCATGCGCAGACCGCCTTGTTTATGCCTGTAACGACGATCTTGCCTTCGGCGCCGTCAATGTCACGGATTATCTCGCCCACGGCCGGAACGGTGATGCATCCGGAGAGCGGGTTCTTGATGCTGTCCACCGGCGTTGTTATGCTGGCTTCCACCTCGGAACGCTCAAAGGCGAGGTCGGTGTCGACCATGGCGCAGTTGATAAGTTTCAGACCCCGGCAGTAGCAAAGCGGCTGGGTGCCTATGATGGTGCAGTTTTCAAAGGTGACGTTCTCGCAGTACCAGGCCAGGTACTCGCCCTTGACAACGCAATCGCGCACGACCACATTCCGGGCGTGCCAGAAGGCGTCCTTCGTGTCGAACTCGCAATGCTCAAACACAGAGTTCTCGATATACTGGAAGGAGTACTTGCCCTTGAACTTCACGTTTTTAAAACGCAGGCCGCTGGAGCGGAGCATGAAATATTCGCTTTCGGCGGTACAGTTGGTCATCTCCACGCCGCGGGAGGACCAGCCGAATTCCGGGGAGACGATGTCGCAGTTTCTAATGACGGCGTCTGAGCACTCGCGCAGTGCCTTTATGCCGTGCAGCTTGGTGCCGCTTATCTCTATGCCCTCGGAATACCAGAGCGCCGCACGGCATTTGTCGGTCAGCTCGCTGTCATGTATTCTGAGCCCACGGTCATGCCAGAAGGGGTAGCGGAGGTTGAAAAAGCAGTGCTCGGCTTGTATGTCGCAGCACTCCTTGAAGGCGCTCTCCCCGTCGGCCGGGCCGTCAAAGGCGCAGTCCTTTACTATAACGCCGCTGCGGCCGTAGAAGGCACGCTCAGCGTCAAAGCTCTTGTCGGTTATGATATCCATAAAATATCCCCTCCTCGGCCTTAAGTTTAAAGCAGAGGAGGGGCGAATAGCAAATACTTATATTTTATTCTACTGTATAGCCATTAACTATACTGCTGCTGGCCAGCGCGCGCTTCTTCCACCTGTGGTAGGTGATCGCAAAGCAGACCAGATTCGCGGCGTATGTGACGAGCCAGCTGACGGGGTAGGAGAGGTAGAGCATAAAGAGCGAGCGGGTGGAGGCGAAGATGGTGTATATCCAAACTATCCTAAGAGCGCAGGCGCCAGTGAGGGATATGAGGGTGGGGGTTATCGACGCCCCGAGCCCGCGGATGCAGCCGCATACCGAGTCCATGAGCCCGCACAGGAAGTATGTAATCCCTATGAGTTTGAGCCGTTCAAGGCCGCAGGCGATGATCTCCGGATCGGGGGAATAGAGGCCTAGCAGCTGTTCTCCAAAAATCACCGACAGTGCGCCCAGCACCAGGCCGACTACCAGCACGCACAGAGAGGTCCACCACATTATCGGCACGATGCGCTGTATTTTATGCGCGCCCACATTCTGACCGGTGAAGCTCAGCGCCGCCTGATAGACGGCGTTCATTGCCGTGTAGATATAGTTTTCTATGTTCACGGAGGCGGTGTTGCCGGATACGATGATAGGGGAGTCGAAGGAATTTATGGCGGACTGGATGAGAACGTTGGAGATGGAAAACACCGCGCCCTGTATGCCGGTGGGTATGCCGATGCGCAGTATGCGTATGAGCTTGCTTTTGACAATGCGCAGATTTCTGAGCTTGATGCCGTAGCTGTCGTCGGTCTTGACGAGGCAGCGGACGACGAGGAAGGCCGCCAGGCACTGGCTGACCACGGTGCCGATGGCGACGCCGGCCACGCCCATGTCGAAGGCCAGCACGAAAAAGAGGTTGAGGCCGACGTTCACTATACCGCCCAGAGAGAGGTAGAGCAGGGGACGGCGCGTGTCGCCCACGGCGCGGAGTATGCCTGCGCCGAAGTCGTACACCATTATGGCCGGCATACCGGCGAAGATTATGCGCATGTAGAGCACAGCCTCATCGAGCAGCTCGGGCGTGGTGCCCATGAGCGTGAGCATCGGCTCGGCGAGAAGTACACCGACTACGACAAGAATGAGGCCGCTTATAAAGCCGAGCAGGATGGCGGTGTGCACGGACTCCTCGAGGTCCTTGTGAGACTTCATGCCGAAGTACTGTGCGACTACTACGCTGCCGCCCGCGGAGAGGCCGATAAAAAGGTTGACTATGAGACTGTTCAGCGAGCTGGTCGAGCCGACGGCGCCCATGGCGTTGCCGCCCGCAAACTGGCCAAGCACTATGATGTCGGCGGAGTTAAAGAGCAGCTGCAGAATGCCCGAGAACATCAGCGGGATGGAAAAGCGCAGAAGATTTCCCATGATGGGGCCGCTGCACAGGTCCATTGTCATATCTTTTTTCAATGTGGTTCACCCCTGAAGACATAGCAAGACCGTCCACACTGAACGGCCAGCCTATTTTGCACCTCTGGAAGGCCAAAGTCAATCGTATTTCGCTTATTTTTACCCATTTGCGCAAAAAATCTGCCGGAACAGGTGAGAAGAAACGCAAGGGACGCAGCGAGATATCTCATTGACATACGGGCGTATACGGTTATAATTGTATTATTATGAAAATGCTGTGTACAGCAAGGTGATTTGTGTGGGGCTTGAACTAACTCTGCTTTCTGAAAATGAATACGAGCGGCTCAGCTCGGGCGATATGACGCCGGCGATGGCGGCCAGGTATTTGCAGGAAGGGGAGTTCAGACTCCGCGGCTTTGACGAGGTGCTGCGCAGTCTCTACCCGAAGAGCGACATACAGCAGAGACTTGCGGCCGCGCTGCTTGAAGCGGAGCCGGCGTCCAATCCGGAGAGCGTTGGGCGCACTGTGAGGAATTGGATAAACGGCCACTCCAAACCCACGAGGAGCGAGGACGTTTTCCGAATTGCCTTTGCGCTGGATCTCTCGGAGGCGCAGACCAACAGGCTGCTCGGCGTATGCACCGACTACGGAATACACTATCGAAACGGGCGCGACGTTGTTTACGCCTGGTTTCTGCGCACGGGCGGAGCCTACACCGAGGCCAGGGACTTTTTCGCCTCGCTGCCCGAGCTGCCGCAAGTGGACGGGGCTACGGAGTGCGGATCCTCGCACATAACGCGCGAGCTTCAGAATGCCTTTCTCCAGGTGCACTCCACCGGTGAGCTGCGCGAGTGTTACATAGCAAATCTCGATAACTTCGGCGCGCTGCACAGACGGGCCTACGGTTACTTCCGTCGATATCTCGACAGGCTCATACATCCCGTACCGGCCTGGACGGGCCTTGAGGAGCCGGACTACTCGATGGAGGCCATAATGGAGCTCTACTTCTCCATGAGTATGCCTTCAAGCCGGAGCAAATGCGGCTGGAGCGTGGTACAGCGGCTCATAAAATACAACTGGCCGAATACCACGGCGCTCAAGAATATCCGCAACCGCAAGGCCGACGTGCCGCGCAAGCTCTTGCTGCTGCTCTACGTCATCACTGAAAACGTGGTGGACGGCGAGTACCGCGAGACGGACGAGGATTATCTCAGCCCGCGTGAGCGCCTGGACGACCACTGGTTTGCCATAAACGCCATACTCACCGACTGCGGCATGCCGCCGCTGGACCCGCGCAACGCCACAGACTGGCTGGTTCTCTACGCCGTCACAGCGACGGAGGAGTCCATGAGCGAGCGCATGGAAAAGGTTATTGAACACATCTTTGCCGGACAATAAGGGAAGAGCCCCGGAACGTTTTTCGCGTTCCGGGGCTTTTTGCATATTTTCCGGTGTTAGCCTTCCGGCCAGGGCTCAATGTTGTCGAGCCCTTCGACAACCGCGCCGTCGGATATGGAGAAGCTGCCCTCCGCCGGTACTATTGTGGAATAGATCCTGCCCTTGTTCGTGAAGGTGCCGGATATGTTTATGGGCTGGGTGAGGAACATGCTGCTCCTGTTTTCCAGGCTGCCGTTCACTGTTGTCCGATAGATATCGCTGAAACCGAAGGTGGAAAAGCTGCCGCCGTTGCGGAGCGTGGAGCCTGGCTCAAGGACAAGGTGGCCGCCGAAGGAGACGTATCGCGCGCCGCTCTGGATGTTCACAGAGCCGCCGTCAAGCAGATGGAGCTGACCGCTCTGCGAGTACAGGGACGTCCTGCTCAGGACGACGGATGACGAGCCGCCGAGTTCCGCGCTGCAGAGCTGGATAAGGGTCGAATCGCTCAGCTCCGCGTTCAGACTGTCTGAGGCAAGCGTCTCGCCGCGCAGCACCAGAAAACTGCCGCTGCTGAGCTCTATGTCACGGAGAAGGGCTGCGTCGACGCTTGCGTAGACGGCCATGGAGTTCTCGCTGAGCGTCAGCTTGGAGACCGACATGGCGCACATGCGGGAGTATGCCCAGGAGCCGCCGGTGAGGTTGAGCGCGGCGCCGTCGCCGTGGGACGTCCACTCGCCGATCACCTCGAGCATACCGCCGTTTGCTACGTCTATCGCGTCGCAGGTGAGTTGGCCGTTGACAACGAAGATGCTGCCGTCTACTGTAACGGCCTCGCCCTCAGGGATGACAATCGAGCTGTCGTAGATGACGTATACAGGCTTCGTAACGGTCAGCGGCTGAGTGAGCGTGAGCTCGCCGTTTATCACGATGGAGCGTATGCTGTCGTCTGCCAGCGCGTCAAAGAGCTCGGCTTCGGTGCTGACGGGATGCATGGGCACATCGTCGATGAGCTCAAAGCTGACCTCCCACACCCGGCCGTCTATCTCGCCGCTGATCTGGCTGCAGTTGCTGCGGTAGAGCAGCACGCCCTCCGCTGTATTCAACTGTGCGCCCTCGCTGACGGTCAGCGAACTGTTGTCGTACATATCGATGAGTCCGCGGTTTTCCACTATTCCGCCGGAGAGCAGCTCGATGCTTCCGAACACGTTGCTGACGGCGCCGTAGTTTTCAAAAGCGCCGCCTATCGTCAGCTCACCGTGGTTGTCGATGAAGCCGCCGGACACAAGGACGCAGTTTTCGCCGACGCTTACGCTGCCGTAATTCGAGAAGTCGCCGCTGTCAAAGCCCAAGGTGCCGGGCTCATCCTCACTCCCGGAGGCGGTGATGCTGCCGTAGTTCAGGAGGCGGCACCACATGGCGTTATAGGCACTCAACTCGGCGCTGCCGAGATTTATAAATACGCTGTTGCTGCTGTCGAGTCTTTCAATCCAGATACCGTCAGCAGGGGACAGCTTGCCGCGGTTGAGCAGTACAGGGGATTCGCCCCCGAACCAGAGGCCGCATTCAACCGTTCCGTCGTTGACGAGCGGCGCTCCGTTCACACAGAACTCCAGCCCGTCGGCCTGGGGTGCGAGGCGCGCGCCCTCGGACACCAGGACCGGCACGCTTGACGTAATGCTTTCGGATATCGCAATATCGCCCTCTATGCGTATGGCGCTGATCTCGCTGTTTCCACAGGCGGCCCGCAGGTCGTCCTCACTGGAGACGGTCACGGCGCCGGCAAAGAGCTCATCAATGGGAAGCGTATATATGTCCTCGCTGACGGAGCCGCCCTGCTGTACCAGGCCACTGCTGAGCAGAACGAGCGAGCCATACACCTCACCGCCCTCGTCGATGACGAGCGTACCGCCGTTGACGACCACGCTGCCGTCCACACGGCCGCTTGCCCAGAGTACACCGCCCTCGGTGAGCTCAACAGCGCAGGTGAAAACGGCCGAGGAGCCCTCAGGCACAAGCAGGGGCTTGTTTATGGTGAAGGACCCCGAGGAATGGAAGTTTCCGCTCACGCTCACTGCCTCCACACTGTCATCGGCGAGCAGCGCGGCCAGGGTCTCCGCGTCCTCGGCGCTCTGGGCGTTTGCAAAGAGCTCGTCGCGTCCAGGACCGGTCCACTCCTCGGATATGCCGGGCGTGACGCTGCCCGCGCCGGATGTGACCGGTTCTTCCTCACCGCCCTGCGACAGGAAGATGAGGCCGAATATTCCGGCAACCGCTATGAACGACAGCACGACGCCGAGCACGGTGCGTCGCTTCGAGCCGACGCGCACAGTATTTTCAATGGGGCCGGTGTGTATTTCGGGTTCAGTTTCGGGCTCCTGGAGCGGTTCCGGTTCCTTCACCGGTTCAGGCGCGGTCACAGGTACCTCGCCGCCCTCATAGAGTGCCGTGTGCAGCTCCTCTACCGAGCGGAAGCGCTGGTGCTGCTTGATGCCCATGCCCCGGAGCAGCGCCTTTTCCTGCTTTTCCGTGAGGTCCACGCCAAGGCGGCGGGGCATGATTATCTCGTCGTCCATCAGACGGTCGAGCGCCTGGGGCGGAGTCTTGCCGGTGAGACAATAATAGATGGTGGCGGAGAGACCGTAGACATCCGTCCATGGGCCCTGGCCCCTATGCTGGTACTGCTCAATGGGTGCGTAGCCGTGCTTGAGCGTGATGGTCATGGTCTCGTCGCCCTGCGTAGACTCCCGCGCGCAGCCGAAGTCAAGCAGACGCACGCTGCCGCGCTCGAGCATCAGGTTGTCGGGGCTGATGTCGCGGTGGATGAGCCCCGCGGCGTGCACGGCGCTCAGCGCCGAGAAGAGCGGCTCTATGAGGTGCAGCAGCTCACCCGCAGGGATGCGCCCGCCTCGCTGGGCTACCAGCTCCTTGAAGGTGGTGCCGTCCACATACTCCATGACGATGTAGGCGGTGTTGTTGAGCTCAAAGAAGTCGCGCACGCTGACTATCTCTGGCTGCTTATCCATCTTCGCCATGGTCCGGGCCTCGTAGAGGAAACGGCTTTTGCCCTTTTCGTAGCTGCTGGCCGCCCCGGCGTAATTGCTCACGGCGAGCGAGACGTCCGAGTGCCGCGCGACCCAGTTCGTGGGGAAGTATTCCTTTATGGCCACCTTTAGCTCAAGCCGGAGGTCGCAGCCGATGTAGGTTATTCCGAAGCCGCCCTCGCCCAGCACACGGCCGACGAGATAGCGGCCCATGAGCACCGTCCCGGGCGGGATGTGGTGGGGGAGCGGAGTGTATGTGCCGGAGGTCAGGCCGCAGTTGGGGCATACGCCGTCATCGCCGACCGGTGTCATGCAATAGGGGCAGTATTTTTTATCCACGGCCTTCACCTCCCTGAAATTCAGTGTTGATTGACATTATATAGGCTCCTCCCCGCATTTTCAACCTTCGGCGCCCGCCAGACGGCACAAATAGACCTCGTCGCCGCCGTAATAGGTCGCAGCACCCATGTAGGTGTAATATACGTCGTAGCTCTCGGATTTCTCCACCAGGGATTCAGCGCAGTCGAGGAGCTCGGCCTCAAGGTCGTCAACGGGGAAGTGGTCTATCCACTGCGTCGTGTACCTGATGTCGATGCCGAATTCCTCAAATATCGTAGAGAATTTGCTGCCGTCCGGGCGCTCGTGCTGATAGGTGGAGCTGATCTCCTCCGAGCGCTGTATGGCCGCCTCAACGTATTTGCGCACGGGTATTACTTCCACCGCGCCGTCGGGGCGGCGCTCATTGGTCTCCTCGGCGAGATAGCAGCTGAGGTACCAGTTGAAGCAGAAGCTCGCAGGGCTGCTGCTGTCCTTGAAGGACCAGTTGGCGTCGTTGCGTATCTCATAGGGGAAGCCCATGCCGTCGGCCAGATAAACTTGAACGTCCTCATCTGCATGATCCAGGGCGTCGGTGTGCATCCAGACAACGGGGAAATCCGCCATCGAATCCACCAGCGTGACCGTGCTGATCCCGGCGGGAATATCCAGCACAACCGCGACGTCTTCATCCGTCACACCGTATACCACGCCGTCATCTGTGACGAAGATGATGACGAGCGCGCCCACACCTGTGTCCATGCCGCTGGAGAAGGCCACAACATTTTTGGAGAATCCCCAATCGGAGAGGTCGGTGTCAAAGTCACTGGTTTTAAAGAGCGCGCGCAGTTCGTCGCAGCCCTCAAAGGCGCCGCCGCCTATCTCCATGTTCTGCCGCGCGAACACCATGCGCAGCGAGCTGCATCCCGCAAAGGCCATACTGCCTACGGACTCCACGCTTCCCGGAATTATGACCGAGCTGAAGCTGCTCTGACCGCGAAAAGCCTCATCACCGATCTGTGTCACGGGCAGGCCGTCTATTTCCTCGGGAATGGTGAGTATGTCCTCGACCGTGCCTTCGCAACCTGTGACCACGACGTAGTCGCCGTAGTTCGTGTATTCTATGCCGTCCGAGACGCCGCTTATTGGGGAGAAGGTGGGAGCGGGATCGGGAGTGGGCGCGGATGTGCGGACAGCCTGGGACTCATCCGGAGGGTCTATAGCCTTATCGTCGCCGCCGCTGAACACCGCGATGAGCGCTATAACCAGCACCAGCGCCGCGGCGGCAATGCCTATGATGCGTTTCTTGTTTCCGGTGCCGCCATCCTTGCGCTCAGTACGCGCTGGCCTCTCGGGCTTCGCGGGACGTTTGGGGCGCTTCGGCGCCTCAGGGCAGAGCTGACCTATGAGCAGCTCTATGTTCTGCGGCCTGCGCGTGGGCTGCACGGCTAGACCCCAGAGCAGCGCTGTCTCCTCCTTGGGCGTGAGCTCGGCGCCCAGCGCTGAGGGCGGTACTAGGGCGTCGCCCTCAAGCCGCTCCACCGCAGAGGTGGGCATCGTGCCCGTGATGCAGTAGTACACGGTCGCGCAGAGAGAATATATGTCCGTCCATGGTCCCTGGCCGCGGGTCTGGTATTGCTCAACTGGCGCAAAGCCGTGCTTGAGCAGCACGCTCATGGATTTGCCGTCCTCCATGGAGCGGGCGCAGCCAAAGTCCAGCAACTTGAGCGTGTTGTCCGGCATCCACATGATGTTGTCGGGGCTTATATCGCGGTGGATGATGCCCGAAGCGTGGAGCTTGCCGATATCCTCCATGAGCGGACGGAGCATGGAGAGCAGCTGCGGGGCCGGGAGACGTCCCTCGGACTTCATCTTGTCGCTGAGCGTGACGCCGTCCAAGTACTCCATCACCAGGTAAGCCGTGCCGTTGGTGGAGAAGAAGTCCTCGACCTGCACGACGGATGTGAGCTCCTTCTGCTTGGCGAGCAGCCGGGCCTCGTCGAGAAAGCTGTTAAGTGCGCCCTGAAGCTGGGAGGCCATGCCGGGCTTTGGCTCGACCTTCACTCCGCCGGGGCCGCGCACGGCGCACTGGACGGGGAAGCACTCCTTGACGGCCACTCGTTTGCCGCTGTCAGGCTCTACGGCTATGTAGGTTATGCCGAAGCCGCCCTGGCCTATGGCCGCGCCGGTGAGGTAGCGGTGCAGACCGCTGCCGTCGAGCATCGTCCCGGCAGGGAGCTGCTGCTCGCCGGGTGTCCAGCTCGTGGGTTTTCCGCAGCGCTTGCATATGGGGTCTGAGGTGGGATACATGCAGTGCGGGCAAAATTCCATTACAGCGCACCTCCTTTTCGGGTGACCATGAAGCACTCACGCTCGGAGCCGAGCGCGAACTTGTCGCCGACCTTGAGCGGCATGGCCTGGCTGGGCGCGAGACGGCGGCTGCCGTTGACAAAGGTCCCGTAGGTGGAGCCCAGGTCCTTGATGTACAGCGTGCCGGCGGAGGCGTCGTATATGAGCACGCAGTGCACGCCGCTGACGCCCTGGGTGCCGTTGGGGAACACGAGGTCGTTCCTCGCCGGGTCGCGTCCCATGCGCACCTGCGGCGAGAGCGCGAAGCGCTTGCCCGCGAAGGCTCCGGAGACGCACTGTATGCGCAGCTCGTCTATGCCTGTGTCCGAGGCCTTGCCCTTACCCTTACGGACGGGGAATTTGGGTAGCTTCGGGAGCTTGAGCTTGATGATGCCTTTCTTCCAGAGCACGAAGGCTGCCGCCGCGAGCACGACGATGAGGCCGATGACTATGAACACCCACGCGCTGCTCCCGCCGCCGTAGACATCGTAGCTGATGCCCAGCTCGTCGAGCTTGTCGCGGACATAGCTGATCCGCACGGAGTAATAGCTGTTCACGTCGCCGGTGGAAGCGTCGCCGCCTATGCCGTAGGTGTTTATGCCGATGACAGCGCCGTTCGAGTCGATGAGAGGGCCGCCGGAGTTGCCGTGGTTTATCTGGGCGTCGTGCTGTATGAGACGGGTGTTGCCCATGCTCGAGCCCTCGGAGAAGCGGGAGACAACGCCGCTCGTGACCGTGACGTCTTCCACATCCGCAACGAGGGAATTGCCGTATGCGCCTTCCTCCGTCTCATCCGAACTGCCGGGATAGCCGAGGGCGTAGACGCTGTCGCCTACCTCGACGTCGGAGTCGTCCGCAAGCAGGGGGAGCGCGACGCGCCCCTCAGGGGCCTCGCCCGCGCGCAGCACGGCGTAGTCGGGGTACATGCCGGAGGAGGCATAGAGCACCGTGCAGGGGATGGCCTGGCTCGTGTCGAGGCCAGTCACCGGGTTCCAGGCCATGTCGTTTTTGAGTATCCAGACACTAACTGCAGGAGCGTCAACAATGCTTCCGCTCTCGGTGTAAAAGACGTCCTGAACGACGTGCGTATTGGTTACGAAGATATCCGTCGACTCGCCGGCCTTACCGACGCCGAAGGCGGAGCCGGTGGCGTAGTAGACCTCGCCGGTGGTGAGGTCGGGCAGCAGCGCGAGTATGCGCACAACGCCGGAGCGCGAGTCGGCCGCGATGCGTCCGCCGTCGGAGCCGCAGCCTGCAAGCGGCAGCGTGAGCATCAGTATGGCGAGCAGCAGGCTCATAAGTCTCTTTTTCATCACTTTCCCCCCTAAATCAGACCATATCGACCCAGACAGCGGCCGCTGTGTTGTTGTCATTCCCCGCGGGTACGCGCGCGGCCAGCCGGGAGCGCATGTGCTCCAGCCAGTCGTCGGGACCATGTGACGCGGCAAGGTCGCTCTCCATCTCGGGCTCGAGGACATACTCCCAGAAGCCGTCCGTGCAGAGCAGAAATGCGTGCCGCCCCGGCCTCAGCGGCTCAAAGTGCGTGTCTACCTTCAGCTCCCCGTCCTGGCCGAGCGCGCGGTATACGCGGTTGCGGTCCTCGTGGAAGCGTATTTCCTCTTCCGTGATGTTTCCCAGCATGACGGCTATCTGCGAGGCGCTGTGGTCGCGGGTCTGATGCACCAGCTCCCCGTCGTGGAAGTGGTATATGCGCGAATCGCCCACGTGCGCCCAGGCTGCCTTCATGCCGCTTATTGTCAGCAGTGTTACCGTGGTCTTCATTGAGCAGACGGCGGTCTGCATTCCGAGCACCTTGCTGTGCGCGGCCCTCACGAGAGCGTCGAGGCGGTCCTCACTTACCGTGCCGTCCCATTCCAGGCAGATAAGCTCCGCCGCCGAGCAGGAGGCGTCCGAGCCGCCGCCGTGGCCGCCCAGACCGTCGGCTACGACCAGGCAGAGCCCGCCGTCGCGCTCAGACATACGAACGCAGTCCTCGTTGTGCTCGCGGCCCCCAATGTCGGTGTAGCTTGCAGTCTGTATCATACTTCGCCCTGCCTTCCGCCTGAAACGGCTTCAATTATTATGGCGGTGAAATTGTCCTGGGTCTTGTAGCCTTTGGACGTAACAGCCTTGCCTACGACCTCCGCCGCCTTCTGCGCCGGGTGGCTGAGTGCCGAGACGAGCTCAGTGTCGTCAAGCGCATTGTATATCCCGTCGCTCATGAGCACGAATTTGTCGCCCGGCAGTACGTCGATGGGTGCGGCGGGAATGTCAACATACTTGAGACGCCCCATGCCGAGATAGCTGGTGAGCCCCGCGGCCTTCGGGTGCGAGAGCGCCGAGGCAAAGCTCTCGGAGCCGTTCACCGCCGAAAGGAGCAGTTCGTTTTTAAAGACGTGCTCGCGGTTGAGTTGTATGAGCGCCCCGCCGCGCAGGAGGGCGATGCGGCTGTCGCCGACGGTGAGCCAGTAGAAGCGGCCGTCGCGAATCAGCGCCGCCGCAAGGGTGGAGCCGCTTTTGGAGAGGTTCTCGGTGCCCAGAAGCTGGTTCACCGAGCGGTTGGCCCTGCACAGCAGCTTCAGCAGCACGAGCTGGCCGTCGCCCTGCGCCGTGCTGAAGCCGTCGAGCATGGCGCCCACCGCCGCCTGGCTGACCTTGTCGCCGTCGGAGAGCCCGCCCATGCCGTCGGCCACTACCGCGAGCAGCCCGAACTCGCCGCGCATCTGATCGGGCGAGACAGCGAAGCAGTCCTGCTGACTTTCACGCGCACCCTGTTCGTGTACCTTGCCTACGGCGTAGTCAAGGCCCAGCTTAATATCCGAGGCAGAGCCGACACGTTTTTTCCGTCCAAGTGCCAGGAATATCGCCGCCACGATAAGCGCCGCGAGCAGCGCCGCGCCGGCTACGACCCAGCCGCTGAAACCGGTATGCCCGCTGTCGGTACCAGGTACGTCGGTCACAGGGACCTCGGTTAGCTCCACGGTGTCGGAGGGAGCGGCCGAAGTAGAGACGACCGGCAGGGTAGGGGCGGGTGAGGTTTCGGGCACGTCTGTGGGGGCCGGGGATTCCGACGGAGCGGCCTGCGGCGCTTCGGAGGCGTCTGCGGCCGGGAGCTCCGTCACGGCTACAGGCGACTCAGCTGGCAGGACCTCGGACGGCTCGCCGGAGGCGGGGGCAAACAAATGACGTTGATTAAGCATGGCCGCCCTCGCCCTCATCCCAGCCGAACGCCTCTCCGCAAAGGGCGACGAACATGAGCTTTGTGGTGCCGATAGAGATGATGTCGCCGCTCTTTATTTCAGCGGCGTTGAGCACGGTCTTGCCGTTGACCTTTATGAGGTTGCGGCCCGCGGAGGGACCGACGTAATAGGTGCGCTCGCTGCTGTCGTAGGCGATCATAGCGTGGTTTTTGCGGGATATCTGCATGTCGCCGTGAATGTGTACGTCGCCTATCTCGCGGCCGATGTAGTTGTAACCGGCGTGCAGGCGGTAGTCGACGCCGCGGGAGGTGCCCTCGATGCAGACCAGCCAGCCAACAACGGGCTCGGGCCTGCCCTCGATGGACTCGGTGCCTATCATGGTGGGCTGGAAGGGGTCGATATCGGCGTCGCGCTGAGAATTAATTGCCACGGTCTCGGAAAAGCTGCCGGAGTATCCGCCGCCGACCTTCTCAGTCTGTGAGAAGCCGGTGTCGCCGCCGTGTCCTCCACCGACCGCTTCGGTGCGTCCTGCGCTCTTGGCGCATTCGGGGCAGCTGTCATGCAGCGCAGCGTTGTAGCAGTGGCCGTTGGGGCAGTAAGTCATTTTGATTTCCACAGATCATCCCTCCAAAGTGTTAGGTAAAAAAGAGCAAAACTAAATCTGTTCTCAATTTACCACCCCTTAAGCGCAAAACGTCCAGCTCGTTTCCGACGAAAAAGGACAGGCACATACTATCAAACTATCAAATCAATCGAGCATAAAAATAGTGCTCTGCACATACTGTGCAGAGCACTGCCTAATAGCACTTAAAGTGTTTTATTTGGCGCGACGCTTAAAGATATTTAGTCTGAAAGTAAATAGCGAGAAAACGCTGCTCCATTTCAGCCCGGTATTTTCGGAGAGAAAACGCATGAGATCCTTGAATGAATGGGGCTTTACTGATGCTTTGTCTAGCATGAAGGCGGAAGTCCTGTCGGTAAAAATATAGAGGTGCTCGTCATCCTCAACAAGTCGAATTATCTTGCTGTATTCAGCTTCTGATATTTGCTCTCCTGCTGTCAAAATAAACTTGTTGGCGTAGAATGAATATTTGCCTATTATATCGTGTTGGCCGATAGAATTATAGCTTAATAGAGCTCTGCGTCTGGCCGGAGTATCTAGCCCAGTAATAAGCAGGCAGCCAATCACAAGCAAAGTCAGGCTGCTTGTGCTTCCCATAGAAACAAAGAGTGAACAGAAAATCATTATAAAGCCGGTGATAAATACAATGATTCTAAGGGGAAGTCGATATGTTTTACTGATTGTTTTGGCCAGTTGAAAAATCGATGCTTTGTCGTATTTTATTTTAGCTCTGTAAATTTCCATGAAAGTAAACTAGCACAAATATACATGCATGTCAACTGATCAGGAAAAAACGGCAAAAAGTTAAATTAGACAAAAAAGTTATAAATATATCGACAAATGTGACAGAAAAAAGCTACTGGGCCAAAAAATGTTGACACTGAGCAAAGTAAATAGTATTGTAAAAGCGCAAAGATTGTATACAACATACAACTCAAGGGTGATTTTGTGCTAGAGAGTATAAAACAGGAATCCATTGCAGAGCAGGTTGCCGAAAGGCTCAGGCAGGCGATAGAGGACGGTTCTATTCAGGCTGGGACTCGCCTCACAGAGCAGGAAATCTGTGACCAGATGTCGGTCAGCAGAACCCCTGTGCGGGAGGCATTTCGCATTCTCCAAGTCGAGGGGTACTTGACTTATCGTCCTCGATTCGGCGTAATCGTCACTGAACTGAGTATGCAAGATCTATATGACGCCTGGGAAGTGCGTATGAATCTGGAGGAAATGGTAGCAAGGAAAACCGCACGCCTGGCTGATGATAATCTGAAAAATACTATCCGCGGCGAATTAAAGGCTATTGAAGCAGTGCTGAAACAGAAGCGCATTAGGGAAGAGCAATTCACTGCACTGGATGAGAAATACTACGAGATTCACATATCTAATTGTGGAAATAAAAAGCTTGAAGAGACGGCCAGGAGCCTTCGCGTGAGTTCAGCCATTATGCGTAGGAAATCCAAGTTTTCTGAAGAGAGAGCACGTGTGGCTTTACATGAGATCTCTGAAATTTATAATGCGTATTTGAACAACGATGAAGAAAAGGCTGTGCTGTGCAACAGAGCCCACTTTGACGCCAGCCTTGAAGAGATCAAACGTTATATGTGATCGAAAACATAAAACTTTCGCGTGTTAATTTGCTATAAATTGTATACAAAATACAATATGTAAAAATTGGAGGAAATGAAATGGATAACAAACAGTTGCTGCATCGGAAAAGTGTTTTGTTTGCAGACTCACTTAGCGGATATACTCAAGCACGAAACAACTTTTTTAATGAAGTTAATGAGCTTTGGTGCAGTGGAAAAGAAGATAAAGCTGTTTCCTGGGTAAAGGACATGTACATCGATGCGCAGTCTTTTCTTACGGAATGGAAGCTTGATCGCTGGCTTGATAAAGAGGAAAAAGCCGGTCTTATTTCAGAATGCGAGGCATTTTTGAAATCCCACAACGCGGATGAGGCTCTGTCAGAGGCAAATGATGAGGTAGCAGATATCAAATCATGCAAGCTCGCCGAAGTGTCAAGAATGACTCTTGCAGGCAAGATGAACGTGTACTGGGGACATGATAAGTGCGATGAGATCGACTATTCGCTAAGGAGAGGAGCAAGCTTCACAACATCGAATCCCGGAAAAGTGAACACGTATAGAAAGCAGTTCCCCAATGAGTGGGCAAAGATGCTGGCTGAAGCCAAGAACGAATACGAAATTAAGAATGAGACCGAGCTGCTTTCTGTCATGACCATGAAGACGGTGGCTATGATGGCAAGACATACCCAGCCGGTGTGCGAAGCGACAGATGGTCAGTATGGCTTCTCGAGCATACAGGTTTCGCCAAAGAATTGGAACGACGCTGAGGCCATGGAGCGCGAGATCGTTTTTTGGTATGAGGCATTCAAAAAAGAGCTTGGAACTGAGACGCCTAACATTACGTTCAAAGTTCCTGCAACTCCGGCAGCAGTAATTGCCGCAGCAAAAGTACGCAAGAAATATGCTCGTCTGCGTGTGTGCGCGACATCCAACTTCTCAACAAGGCAGCACATGGAGTTCTATAAGGCACTGGAAAACCGTGACCCCGCTGCACTGCTGGTAATAGTTGATGTGCACCTGAGGACCTATTCAAAGCCCGAATTTGAGGCCATGGGTGTTGATGAACCTGAGAAATACTGCAAGCTGCTGGTTAGCATGGTATATAGACGTTGTTATGAGCTGCTGAAGCAGAATGGATTGAACATTCAGATAAACGGTGCGGGTATACGCGATGCAGAGGGTGTTCGCAACAACTTCACCACAGACATGTCTCTGCCGGTGACTCTGACTATCATGCCCGAGGTAGTAAAAGACTTCAACGAGCATCCTCAGGTGCTGACGGATGCCATGCATGACAAAGTTTCTGAGGCGGATATGGAGATACTGAACCGCAGTAAGATCTTCAGGCAGGCCTATTATGCAGAGGAGTTCCCCTGGGACGATATTCGCTCCTTCCCGCCGTACTGCCTGATGATGGACAAGTTTGAGGAGGCCTATGACGAAAATCTGGCCTCGCTCAAGGAAGCGATGAAAGGGTGAAAGCAATGACCAGAAACGAGCTTTCTATGCTGTGCGGCGGCCGTAACATATGCCAGATAGGTATAATGTGCGACGACATATATCGAGTGATGAACACTCTTATTGAAGACTACAAACTCGGTCCCTGGGATTTTTATACTCACTCTGAGGAGACATTACAGTCACCGCTTCTCAGAGAGGGAATATGCGAGCCGCACTTTAAGTTCTATTGTGCAGTAGCTTCTGTTGGCAACATACAGCTGGAGCTCATTCAGCCGCTGTACGGCATTCCGTTCTACTCTGAATTTTTGAAGAAACACGGGACTGCGATACATCATTTCAAAGAGAAAGTACCGCCTGAGGAGTTTGACAATGTCCTGAAGTCATATGAAGAACGGGGAATGAAGCCGATATTTGGGGCCAGCCTGTTTGAATCGCGCTTTTGTTTTGTAGACACGATAGAGAAGTACGGATTCCTGCTTGAGATAGGCAACGGCCAGAGCCCTTCTTCTGTGCCGGAGAGCTGGAAAAAGACATATCCGGAAGACTGAAAGTACGATACCTCTCAGAGACGGGAGGCGTAAATAACTGTCCAGAAATAACATCTAACAGGAGGAAATGAAATGAATGCAAAAAAGCTCTTAGCCCTGCTCCTTGCCGCAGTAATGATTTTTACATTTGCCGCGTGTGGAAGCACTGAGACCACACCGTCAGATGCACCGGCTAGCGCCGATCCCAATAGTAGTTCCGCTCCATCCGATGATCCCTATGCTGATTTTGAGCCCGTCGTTCTCCGCCTGGGCCACTCTCATTCCGAGAGCGAGGTGCCTCACGAGGAAATGATGAAGATGGCGGAGAATATTGCCGAGCGTACCAATGGTAAGGTCACCGTTGAAGTCTATGCGAACAACTCCATCGGTACAAACGAGGATGTGCTCGAGCAGATGCGCACCGGAACCAACATAGCCTTTTACACCGACCCCGGTCGTCTTGACACTTACGTTCCTGGCTTCTCTGCAATAACCGCTCCTTATGTCATTGAGGGTTACGAAGATATAGAGGCGCTCAAGGACTGCCCGACAGTGCAGGGCTGGACCGATAAGCTTGAAAATGACTTTGGCATCACCGTACTGTCCTTCAACTTTGCTCAGGGTTTCCGCAACGTGTTTGCCACCAAGGGCGGCACCTGCCCCGACGATTTTGAGGGCGTCCAGCTCAGGTCTGCGACATCCCCGATATGGGTTGCCACGGTTGAAGCTCTTGGCGCTACTCCTGTCGCCCTGGAGTTCGGTGAGATGTATTCTGGCATCCAGACCAAGATAGTCGACGGCTGCGAGCAGAATTACGGCGCCGTTTACAACAATGCGATTTACGAAGTCATCAATACCATGACTGAGACCCGTCACGTCTATCTGGCAAACTGCGTCGTTATCTCCACCCAGTGGCTCAGGTCTCTTCCTGAGGAGTTCCAGAACATCATTATCGAGGAGTGCGAGGCCGCCGGCGAGCGCACCAGCGAGGGCCTGGCAGAGCTTGACGACTTCTACCTGCAGGAGATGGTTGATTACGGCATGGAGGTCATACCTTATGAGGACCTCGACATCGAAGCTTTCAAAGCCAATGCTGAAATCGCCTACGAGACTCTCGGCCTCACCGATGCAGTCAACAGCCTGAAGGCTGACCTCGGAAAATAATCGTGTGTTATGCCGGGGTGGAATCATCTGCCCCGGCATTTTCAGGAGGTGTTCAGAATTAAGGCCGCAAAAAAGACATATGACTTTGTCTGCAAAATAGAGGAAACGTTAGCTATGATTTGCCTCATGGGTGCGACGCTTATACTGTGTGTAGGTGCCGTTGCACGTGCAGCAGGTCACCCTCTTGCCATGATAAATGAGATAGCTCTCTGCCTTTTCGCATGGTGTGTGTTTCTCGGTGCAGACACTGCATACAGGCGTAATAAGCTTGTCTATGTCGAACTCATAATCGACAGCGTTAAGCCGAAGTTCAGGCGTGTGCTTTACGCGATAAATTATATCCTGAATGGAGCTTTCCTCGTATTTTTCATCTATGAGAGTACGCTGCTCATAAAGCACTCATGGGTGAGAACCTGGTCCTCAATCCCGTCGCTCAGCTATGGTTGGATAGCACTCTGTATGCCTGTGGGATGCGTACTGCTCCTTATCACGACTTGCATTCAATTCAACAAGTATGTGATTAAGGGCGAAGAAAAGGTCAGCGAAGAAAGCTTGCTGATTGAGGAAGCACTGGAAGAAAACGAAAACAACTGATATCAGATATAGAGAATGGAGGAGAACAGATGTATTCTGTGACGAACGATAAGGCCACTGTTCTTGACTTGCCCAAAAGAACGGTAAGGGTGTTTGTAGGGGCACAGGCTTATAAGAGCCAGCACATTACCATGGGAAAGACGGTCGTTGAGCCGCACACATATATGGATCCGCATACTCACGCAGAGGAAGAAGAGATAATCTTCGTAACAAAGGGTAGCGGCGAGGCTGTTGTAGGCGGCGTGACTGAGCCTCTGTCTCCTGACACGGCGGTAGTGTTCCCCGTGGGAGTAGAGCACGTCGTGCGCAATACTGGGGACGAACCGCTTGAGTTCGTTTTTATGTTCAACCCCACGTTCAACTTCGGCGGGCTGGTGTGATTGTCCGCAGCTCCATTTCCTAAGAGTTTGGAGGCACACATATGCTGATTGTCTTTATTGTATTCCTGCTGCTGCTTGCACTTGGTATGCCGGTGGCGTTTGCCGTAGGAATATCAGGGTGCATGTATTTCCTGCAGCATGCAGAAATACCGCTTCTGCAGGTGGCTCAGCTGTCTCTCTCGCAGATTCAGAATGTCAACCTGCTTGCGGTGCCCCTATTCATCTTTGCTGGAAACCTGATGAATCTGTGCGGCATTACTGACCGCCTTCTTAGCCTGGCGTCTATTCTGACGAGGCACATGTATGGCGGCATGGCGCAGACAAGCGTCGTCATGTCCACTCTCATGGGCGGTATATCCGGCTCTTCGACCGCGGATGCGGCTATGGAATCGCGCATTCTCGGACCCACAATGATTAAAAACGGCTATTCGCGCGGTTATTCCGCCGTCGTAATAGGCTATACCTCACTCATTACTTCAACGATTCCGCCTGGCGTCAATCTAATAGTATACGGAACCACAGGAAGCGTTTCGGTTGGACGTTTGTTTACCGGTGGCCTCATGTGCGGCATCTATATGATGATCGCGCTGATGATCACAGTGCACTTCACATCCAAAAAGCGCGGATACAGACCTGAGGGCGCCCGCAGGGCGCGGTTCTCGGAGATATGGCACGAGATCATAAGAAGCTTCTGGGCCCTGCTTTTCCCGATACTTCTGCTAGTAGGCATACGTATAGGCCTGTTCACCGCTTCTGAAGTGGGTTCGTTTGCCTGCATTTATGCTCTTGTGGTTGGTGTGCTGATTTACAAGGAGGTCAACTGGCAGAGCTTTGTGGAGTGCCTGCGCATATCCGTATCCGACATAGGCGGAATAATGTTCATGATCTCCATGACCGGCGTGTTCGGCTACGGCATACCTGTTGACAAAATACCGCAGAAGTTAACGACGCTGATGCTTTCCATGACAGACAGCACCGTGCTTATCACATTTATGATACTGTTCCTGCTGTTTATCCTCGGTATGTTCATGGATGGCGGCGTAATAGTGCTTTTGCTGACCCCAATACTGCTGCCGGTTGCAAGGACAATCGGATTGGATCCGGTGTTCTTTGGTCTTGTAATGTGCACCATATGCTGCCTGGGTATCCTGACTCCGCCGGTAGGTGTAGCTATGTATATAGTTTGCGGCATCTTAAAAGTATCGATGCCAGAATGGATAAAGGAAAGCGTACCGTTCCTCATAACTATAATAATTGTGATAGCGCTACTCGTCTTGTTCCCGGATCTGGCAACTTTCCTTCCCGACCTGATATACGGATAAGAAACACAACAATATCATGTGGCAATGCGCCGGAGCCTGCTGGCCCGCAGGCTCCGCGTCAGCTCCCCTCAGGGGAAGAAAGGTGATACTTTATTATGGATTTGGAAGCGCTAAATGCTGCTGCATTACAGCTGAGAAAGGATGTTGTTGAGATGTCCCACGCCTGTGGGCGTGCAGCTCATCCTGGTCCAGCCATGTCTTGTGCCGACATAGTTGCAGCACTTTATTTCGGCTTCATGAATGTAGACCCGAGAGAACCTAACAAGGAAGACCGTGACAGGTTCATACTCTCAAAAGGGCATGCCTGCCCAGTGCAGTACGCAGCCTTGGCAGAGAAAGGTTTCTTCAGTAAGGCAGAATTTTCGAAATTGAGGCACCCCGATGGGCTGCTGCAGGGACATCCTACATACCACAAGACACCGGGTGTAGATATGACGGCAGGCTCACTCGGAAATGGCCTCGGCATTGGTTTGGGCATGGCATATTACCTCAAGCACAGAGGTCTCAAAAGCAATGTATTTGTCATCCTGGGTGACGGAGAGCTGAATGAAGGCACCATCTGGGAGGCGGTTATGTATGCTCCTGTGGCAAAGGCCGGTAACCTTGTGACTTATGTGGACATAAATGGCTTCCAAAGCTGCGGCGCATGCAGCGATATACTGCCGCAGAGCCATTTGAAGGAACGTTTTGAGAGCTTTGGGTGGAGAGCGGTTGAGATAGACGGACACGACATGGCTCAAATAGTGTCCGCTACGGAATATGCTCTGTCTGACAGGGAACGTCCCTGCGTGGTGCTGGCTTCTGCTGTTAAAGGCAAGGGCGTGAGCTTTATGGAGAACAACAACTCCTGGCACCAGCACGTCGTTTCGGACGAGCAATATGAGCAGGCAATGGCCGAATTGGAGGGACTGTCATGACTAGAGAATTTGACAAGCTCTCTACGCGGGACGCCTTTGGTGATGCCCTCATGGAGCTGGCGAGAGAAAATGACAGAATCATGTATGTGGCGGCCGATACGCTCAAGTCCGTTGGCGGTACGAAAATGCACGCCGAATTCCCTGAGCGCGCAATCAATGTGGGTATTGCTGAGCAAAATATGGCTCTGATGGCATCCGGCATGGCGGCCTGCGGTGCAAAGGTTTTTGCTGCAACATATGCTACCTTTGCCTCTATGCGCATATGTGAGCAGATCAGGACCTTCATAGCATACCCCAACCTCGATGTTAAAATTATCGCCGGGCTCGGTGGACTCAGCGGTGGCATTGAGGGAGTTACGCACCAGGGAACTGAGGACATCGGCATTATGCGAAGCATACCCAATATGACGGTAGTGTGCGCAGCAGATGCGGCTTCCACCAAAGTGATAACCCGGGCAATCGCCGAATACGAAGGCCCGGTATATCTCAGACTTGGAAGGACAGCGTCCCCAAAGGTATTTGATGATGATTATAGATTCACCATAGGCAAGGCAAACGTGCTTCGCCCGAACGGTGTCGTAACGATAATTGGCTACGGTCAGTCAATCAGTCGTTGCCTCATGGCTGCGGACATACTTGAAGCTCAGGGAATATCCTGCCGCGTGATCGAGACCCCGTGCCTCAAGCCGTTCGACGCGGAGACCGTAGCTGAGGCTGCAAGCCATTCCGAGGTCATTGTAACCGTTGAGGATCACAATATTATCGGAGGCCTGGGGAGTGCCGTGCTGGAGACCATAGCTGATGCTCAGCTTGTCGTTCCATGTGTCCGCCTGGGCCTGAAAGATGAGTATTTTGTCTCTGGGGACCCGGAGGAACTGCTGGACCTCTGCGGGCTGAGACCCGAAGATATAGCAAATGCAGTACTAAAGCACCTGAACAGAGTGTGATTGCTTATATGCCTCAGTTGCGAAAAACGCCAACATTGCCCCGAACAGTTTTGTTCGGGGCAGTTCTTTGCTTTTGTGCGCCCTTGACGCTTCGCGGGGGGCGGGGTATAATATCTCTATTAGACATATAGGAGGCATGCATGGAGTATCTCATACTTGGCCTGCTCATGCTCTCGCCTATGACGGGGTATGAGCTGCGGCAATTTATACGGCAGAATCTCTCGCTCATCTGCTCGGACAGCGCGGGCAGCGTGCAGACGGCGCTGGCGAAGCTGGGACGGGAGGGATATGTCACTGCTGAGGAGAGCGCCAGCGGCGGGCGCAGAAAAAAGACCTATTCCATCACGGAGCCGGGCCGGGTCGCCTTCGCAGACTGGGTGGCGCAGCCGATGCAGGCTGAGCGGGCGAAGAACATGGAGCTCTCGCGGCTGTTTTTCCTTGGCCTTGCCGAGCCGGATGAGCGGGCTGAGGCGATAAGAGGCTACATTCGACAGATGGAGCGGATGTCGGTCATACTGAGCGCCATCCGGGAGCGCTTTCGCGAGGCGCAGAACGGCCCACTGCCGCCGGGGCGCGACTGGGAGCAGATTTTCCGTTTCCAGGGCCTCACCATTGAATACGGCATAGCCGCCGCAGAATTTGAACGCGGCTGGTATACGAAGCTGCTTGAAGAATTGGAGGAAAAGCCATGAAAATACTCGTCCTTAACGCCAGCCCCAAGGGCAAAAACAGCGCCACCGTCCACACGGCGCTCTATCTCCAGGCCCTGCACCCGGAGCACGAATTTACCTTCGTCCCCGTGGGCCAGCGCATCAAGAGCTACGAAAAGGACCTTTCGCCCCTGCGCGTGGAGCTTGAGCGAGCGGACATGCTGCTCTTTTCCTACCCGGTCTACACCTTCATTGCGCCATATCAGCTCCACAGGCTCTTTGAGCTCATCAAGGCCGACGGCGTGAACCTCTCCGGCAAATTCGCCTCACAGATAACGACCAGCAAGCACTTTTACGACGTCACTGCACACAGATACGTAGAAGAGAACTGCCTTGACCTCGGTATGCGCGTAATACGCGGTCTCTCCGCCGACATGGAGGACCTAATGACCGAATCGGGCAGGGAAGAGGCGCGCAATTTCTTTGACCAGCTCATGTTCTCCTGCGAGCACGGCCCCTTTGTCACGCCGGGCCCCAGAGCCCCGGAGCGTGAGCGCGCGGTCTACTGTCCGTCTCTGCCGGAGACGGCAAAGAGCTCTGCTAAGGACGTGGTCATCGTCACGAACTGCGCATCGGAGGACGAGAACCTTGCGAACATGATAGCCGACTTCCGCGCCGCGCTGCCCTATGAGAGCCGCGTGGTTAATCTGAGGGACTTCCCCTTCGGAGGCGGCTGTTTGGGCTGCTTCGGCTGTGCTGTGACCGGAAAATGCGTCTATACAGACGGGTTTGACGATTTCCTGCGCACGAAGATACAGACTGCGGACGCCATCGTCTACGCCTTCACCATCTCCGACCACTACACGCACTCGAGCTTCAAATGCTATGACGACCGCCAGTTCTGCAACGGCCACCGCACGGTAACCGAGGGCACGCCCATGGCCTACATCATCAGCGGAGACTACCGGTACGAGCCGAACCTCCGCATGATAGTCGAGGCCCGCGCCGAGGTGGGCGGCAACTACCTCTGCGGCGTTGCGACCGACGAGGGCAACACCGCCTCAGAGCTCAGCGGCCTTGCGGAGAACCTGTCTCTGGCCATGGAGAAAAAGCTCCGCCGCCCGGCGAACTTCTACGGCGTGGGCGGAATGAAGATCTTCCGCGACCTCATCTACGTCATGCAGGGCCTGATGAAGGCCGACCACAAGTTCTATAAGGAACACGGCGTCTACGATTTCCCGCAGAAGCAGAAGAAGCGCATCATACAGATGAAGCTTGTCGGTGCGCTGATCTCTGTGCCCTCTGTGCAGAAGAAAATGAAGGGCCAGATGACGCAGCACATGGTGGCACCTTACGAAAAGGTGGTCGAAGAGGCCAAAAAAGGCAAAAAATAAGCGCAAAAACGCCGCGGCTGAACAAACCGTTCACGCCGCGGCGTTCCTATATAATCAAGCAGGCCGCCTTTTCAAGATGATGCCCCGGTATACGCCCAGCTGGAAGCTCACGACCAGACACCAGCCCAGCCCCGTGGCGAGCGCCACTCCGGCGAGGCCCATGCGTCCGACCAGCAGCCAGGCGAGCACGACCCTCAGCGAGAGGTGCGCCGCCGAGCCGATGGTGGGGATACTGATCCGGCCGATGCCCTCGAAATAGCCCACGAACAGGCTGCCGATGAAGCAGAGGACGTAAAAGAGCGACACGAGCCTGAGATACCGCACGCTCTCTGCCAGCTCAGCCGAGTTGAAGTCAGGCAGCACCAGGCCCGATAGCGGCTCGGCCCAGATGAACATGACGGCAGCCATGGCCAGCCCCAGTCCCACCATCAGCCGCAGCCCGGTGAAGAAGCCACGGCGCACCCGGTCGGGCCGGTTTCCGCCGACGTTCTGGCCGATGAACACCGCCTCCGCTGCGGCACCGCTGTCGCCGAAGGAGTTCGCAAAGCCCTCGATGCGCGTTGCCGCTGTGTAGGCGTTTATCGCCTCCGAGCCCAGCGTGTTGACGGCGCCCTGCACCAGCAGCTTTCCGATGTAGACGCTCGACTGATGCAGCGCCGCCACGGCTCCAAAGCGCACCGTCCGCGAGAGCAGCGCGCGGTCTATGACCATGTCCGCGCGCTTGAAGAGCAGCAGCGGATGCCGCAGTCGGAGATATACAAGGCTCGCCGCCGCCGAGAGCAGCTGGGCGAGTACCGTCGCCCAGGCCGCGCCGCCTATGCCCATGCCGAACACCGCCACAAACAGCAGGTCGAGGCCCACGTTGGCGGCTATGGACACCGCGAGGAAGCAGAGCGAGGCCGCCGTGTCACCAGCCGAGCGCAGTGCCGAGGCGCAGAGGTTATAGGCGTAGGTCGCCAGAAAGCCCGCAAAGATGATGCGCAGGTACTCCGTCGCATAGCCCAGGAGCTCCGCCGGGGTCCGGATGACCAGCAGCAGAGGCTGGAGCAGCGCTGTTGCCAGCGCGCTGAGCGCTAGGGTGAAGAGCGCGCCGAAGAGCGTGGACTGATACAGCTCGCGCCGGAAGGTGCCGAGGTCTCCCGCGCCGTAGGCCTGGGAAAAGAGCACCGTTATCCCGCTGCATGCCCCGCTGAGCACGAAGATGAAGAGGTTCATGACTGTGCCCGCCACGCCCACGGCGCCGAAGGCGGCGGAGTTCACCCAGCGTCCGATTATTACCGCGTCCGCTGTGTTGTAGAGCTGCTGGAGGATGTTCCCGATGAGCAGAGGCAGCGCGAGATATACGAGCGAGCCGCGCACCGGCCCCTCGGTCAGCACCCTTGCCTTGGCCATGTTCCCACCTCCCGCGAGCTTTTCTCAAGTGTAGCAGAAAAGGCGCGGCTTGAAAAATGCTTATTTCGTCCTTATAATATAACAAAAAGTTATATTAATAGGGAGGGAAACGCCATGACCGAGCAGGACGTGGAGATATTCCTGGCCGTGGTGCGTTGGGGGAGCATATCGGCGGCGGCCGAGGCGATGTTCATAACGCAGCCGGCGGTGAGCCGCCACATACGCGAGCTTGAGCGGGAGCTGGGCTGTCCGCTGGTGCGCCGAAGCAAGGGCCGTCGGCACATTGAGCTGACGGAGCAGGGCGAGCGCTTCATCGCGACGGCGCGCAAGTGGCGCGAGCTCTGGCACGAGACGCGGGAGCTGGCCGCAGGGGAGCAGAAGACGCAGCTGAGATTGACCTCCGTGGGCAGCGTGAGCACCTATCTTCTGCCGCCGGTGTTCAAGAGCTTTTTGCAGCAGAACGCCGACTGCACCATCTGCTTCAACTACCAGCACTCGCTTGAGGCCTACCGCTGCATGGACCGCGGCGAGGCCGACCTCGCGCTGATATCGGACGACATGTACCTGAAGGGCATCGAGACGGTCCCGGCCTTCCGTGAGCCGATGGTGCTGCTGACGCCCAAGCAGGCGGGCTACGCGGAGGAGCTGCACCCCTCGGAGCTGGACCCGCGGTTGGAGATACGTCTGCTCTGGAATCCGGAGTACGACCTCTGGCACGACTTCTGGTTCAACCCGTCCATACGCCCGAGGGCGACGCTGGACCAGATGAGTCTGCTGGAAGACTTCTTCTCCTGGGGCGACAGCTGGGCTGTGATGCCCCTGTCCGCCGCACGTTCCATCGCCAGAACGCAGGACGTGGTGTTCAACCGCCTCCACGACGGCCCGCCGGCGCGCATAATTTACTACCTTCTGGGCCCCGCCTCCCAGCGGGAACCAGCTTTCCGCTTCCTCGACTGCCTCCGCCGCGAGCTGGAGAACTATCCGGAGATTGACTGCATGCTCTGACGCGCCTGACTCAATGTCAGTCCAGTATCTGAAGCCCGGCCACAGCCTGCGCCAGACGCACACCGTGGCCTTCGGCAGCTTCAAGGAAGGTCTGGACGGTTATCCTGAACGTCCCGCCCCTGCCGTTGTTGCGGAGATAATATGTGACTATGCGGCTGTCCGGCTGCTGCGCCTCCTGATAGTCGAGAACGATGTACGGAAAGTCATCCGTGGGCTCGCTGCGGTATACGAGCGTCAGGTCCTCAGAGGCGGCAATCTCCTCTGCGAGCTGCGCGGCGCTTGTGTCCGGGACCTGGACTATCTCCAGATATGTCTCGGGCAGGGAGGCGTAGTATTCGCTGTCCGAGGAGTATTCAAATTCCGCGCGATAATAGTTTTCGTCCTCCACGACCTTGTAGTCCTCGTCGATGTAGATGACGAAGTTCGCCAGCTTGCTCCCGCCGGAGAGCTGACCGTAGGGCTTTGCGGTGACGGAGCTTGTCATTCCCTCTACGGTAACGGGCTGCGTGAGGGTGGGGAAGAGCTTTTGTATCAGGTTTTCGTACACATAGTCTGCAAAAGCCCGGCCCGGCGGCGTGCGGAGAAAGACTATGACGGCCAGCACGGCCAGCATCGCGGCGGCAAGGCGGCCGAGCCAGCGCCGGGCTTTTCTGCGCGCCCGGCCCGTCGCCGCGGCGCTGAGTATTAGGTTGTCGCCAATTTCGCCTATGGCGTCCAACAGCAGCTCATTGCTCATGGATGTAGCCCTCCTCGCTCAGCCTGAACTTGAGCGCAGCGCGCATTCGGTACAGCATGGTCTTCACCTTGCTCTGAGAGTAGCCGTAGCGCGCGCAGATGTCCTTTATGGGGTCGAGATACCAGTAGCGGCGGATAAAAACCAGCCGCTCGGCCTCCGGCAGCGAGCGGAGAAAGCCGTCGATGACGGCGGCAAGCTCCTTTAGCTCCAGCTCTTCCGCGGGGGAGCAGCCGCCGGGCACGCAGTCGGAGAGCTCGTCGAGTACGAGCTCCGTCATGCCCTTGCGCTTCGCGGCGTTTTTTCCTCTCCAGCGGCTTATCGCTATGCGCCGGGACAATTTCCCGAGAAAAGCCTTGAGCAGCCCCGGCCTGTGCGGGGGCATTGCGTCCCACGCGGCCATATAGGTGTCGCTGACGCACTCCTCGGCGTCCAGGCTGTCGCCGAGTATGTTGAAAGAGAGGCCGTAGCAGAAGCGGCCGTATTTTTTGTCGGTCTCCGAGATGGCGTCCTCGGACCGCGCCCAGTAAAGGTCGATTATCATGCGGTCATCCATATCATACCTCCGCGTCTCAGGTGTATCTATAAGTCAAGTCGCAGAAATTTGCCCGGGGTCGCAAAATTAGGAAAGAGCATAGCAAAAAAAGCGGCCGAAAGGCCGCTTTCTCTGTATCTACACGTCTAAAACATATCTTTCCCAAGCGTTTATGATGGTGGTCTCACCGCGGCGGACGCTGCGGGGGATGTCGCGGCCGTAGTTCATGTGTACGTGGCCGTGGACGAGGTATTTGGGTTTGAAGCGGTCGAGGAAGGGGAAGAAGGCCTCGAAGCCGCGGTGGGCGTAGTCCTCGGCGTCGCCGTAGCCGCGCGGGGGCGCGTGCGTGAGCAGTATGTCCACGCCCCCGGCCCGGCGCACAGCCAGCTCGGCTTTGAACAGGCGCCAGCGCATTTGACGCTCCGTGTACTGGTTTGGACCGCCGCTGTACATTACGCTCCCGCCGAGACCTAGTATGCGCAGGCCGTTGACCACGACCAGCTTGTCCTCTATGCACTCGCAACCCTCGGGCGGGGCCTTGGCGTAGCCAGTGTCGTGGTTGCCGTGGACGTAGAGCAGCCGCGCTCGGCCCATGGTCACGAGGAAGGTCAGGTACTTTGCAGACAGGTCGCCGCAGGAGAGCATGAGATCATAATCGCTCAGCCGTCCCGGCTGATAGAAGTCCCAGAGGTAGGGACTCTCCTTGTCGGAGAGCAGCAGCAGCTTCACAGCTTGACCTCCTCCTTTTCAGGCGGCAGCTCGTCGCGGTAGACGCCCTGGAGCCGTACTATTGAGCGCGACATGGGCAGCAGCTCATCGTAGGCCGGGATGCGCCCGTCCACGCAGTCGCATAGCCAGTCCATGTGCAGCACGTCTTCGGGACTGAGCCAGCGGTTGCCGTCGCTCTCGATCGAGCCGTCCTGCGAGCGGTACTTGCGGTGAAATACGGTGAAGGTGCCGTCGATGATGCCCTGACAGAGTATATTAGCAAGGCTGCGAACGCCGTCGGGCAGGTCATCGGCGAGCTTGAGGCCGACGGTGCCGCTGCGCATGCCCCACCAGTAGTTGACGGCCTTGCCGCTGTTCTTGTAGTCGAGCTCCTCCCAGCCGCCGTGGAGGATGGAGGAGACGAGCCGGATATAGAAGTTGCCCCAGTCCCAGTAAGGGGAGGCGAGGGGACGCAGTACTCGGCCTGGCTCTACGGCGCAGAGGCCCCAGCTGCCCTGGGGCTGATTGGGCGTGGGAATGTCGCGGTTGGAGATGAGATCGACACCGCGCTCGAGCAGTTCGGTGATGGGGTCCTCGCTGACGCAGGACCATGCGAGGCTTATCCGCGCGCGGGGATTCGTGAGCCTTGCGCCGAGGGCGAAGGCGTTGATACCGGCCGGCACGCCGAAGATGGGGTTGCTTGCGATGTAGCCGATGTTGTCGCTTTTTGTCATCGCACCGGCTATGGCTCCGGTTATGAATTTGCCCTCGTAGATGCGGCTGTAATAGGTGCGCACGCCGGGGTAGGGCATGGCGACGGAGCAGTTGAGCACCTTGACCTCGGGGTGCTTTGCGGCGAGCTTGCGGCAGGCGGACATGAGCGGAGCGGTGGTGGCGAAAATGACCTGCGCGCCGTCCTCTGCGGCCTGCTCCATGACGGCGTCTACGTCGCAGCCCGGCTCAAGATTGTAAACGCGCGTCGTGACCTCCCGGCTCATCGCTTTCTCCATGGTGCGGCGGCCGAGGTCGTGTCCGGCTATCCAGTTGCTGTGAACGGGGTCTGGACGGTTTATGAAGGCCACGTTGAGATGGTTCGGCAGAAAGACCGAGCCGAAGATGCGGTTGAGTATGCCCTTGGAAGGGGCCTCGTCGGAGTCGTCAATGCTGACCTCAATGGGCTCAGCCTGGGTTTTGGCCTTGAGGTCGGACCAGATGGTGGAGAGAGTTTTGCTTATCTCCGGGACAGAAAGCTCCTTGATCGAGCCGATTGGATAATAGTCAAGCCAGACGAGCAGGGCATCGGCGGGAGTTATGCCGAGCTTTTTGCCGCCCAGCTTCAAAAAGGCCTCCTTGAAGAAATGGAAAGCTGACTGAAAGCGGCGGCGCTCATCCTCAGTCCAGACATGGTCGGGGTCATAGCCGAGCTCGGCCTGGAGCTTGGCAAAGCCGCCGCGACGGCTGAAATACACCTGATAAATGCCGCTCAGACGGTAGAAATCCAGAAACTCGTAGTAGATGGCTACGGCCTCATCATCTGAGTAAACGGGGATGACGCGGGTGACGTAGCCGGGAACGGAGGGGGAGCCAAAGCTCTTGAGTACGCTGACGCGCTTGTTGCCCTCCTGGACGTAAAAACGGCCCATGTACTCATAGCAGCGTATTGGGTCGCGAATGCCCTCGTCGCTGAGGTGAGCGGCGCAGAGCTCTATCCATTTGTGGGCAAACTCGGAGTCGGGCCCTAGCAGGGGCATAAAATCGGCGGCAAAAGCGGTACGGCGGCCCTCACCCTTGGTGCCGACGATCTGGTCGGCGGGGATGTTTATGACGCCGAGGTCAACGACGCCTGCGACCATAGAGTCGTCCAGTATCTCGTCAAGAATTTGAAGGTATGGATATCGTCCGGAGAGGACGCATTCACGGTAGGTTTTCTGCCCGGCCTTGAGGGCCTGGGCGTATTGAACAGCGGCTTCCGACTGACTCACAGCGGCGCCTCCTTTTATAATAGTATGCTCAATTCTAGCAAGGCAAGGAAAATAAGTCAAGCGAAGGGCATGAGCCGCTTAAAACGTAGATTCACAATAATTTACAAAAAGACAGCAATATGCCTTAAAAAGAAGCTTGAAATAAACAACATATAGTGCTATTATAAGACAGAATGTGCAAGGGGTACCCCTTGCTTTCCATAGGCAGATTGTATCTGCCTATGATATTATCTGTAAATCCTGGAAAAATAATATGTGGAGGAGAAGCGAATGAAAAAGTCCATTCTGTCCCTCGCGTTGGCTGTGCTGATGGTAATGACTCTGTTCACCGTCGGCGCCTTTGCGGAGGGGGAAATGACCGCAGCGGAGCTTCAGAAGGCTCTGGATGAGGCTGCTTTGTCGGGGGATAAGGTCGTCACGATGACGTCTGACGTTATTGTGTCCGATGCTGACTTGTCCAGCTATGGCGACGCTGCAATAAAGGTTCCTGAAGGCGTCACGCTTGATGGCGGTAATTACAAGATAATTGCCGAGAATTGGACAAGCACCAACCAGTATCACGTTGTCGGCGTATCCGGCACCACTTCCGGCTCGACCACGACCATTGAGAATCTTACCGTTATTGGCAACGCCAACACCAAGTCCGGCGTTCATGCGTTTGCCTGCGAAGGCAATGTCGTAATTAATAATGTCACCATTAAAAACTGCGGCAATGCGGCCGTGCAGGTGAATGGCTCTATTGTTGAGGCTACTGCTCTTGTGACCAGCGGCAACGTCTGGGGCGCTGTAAATGTTGATAAGGGCAGTGCAAGCACTCAGGCTTCTTTCACCCTTAACAGCGGTGACCTGGGAGAAGAGTACAAGGTTTGGTCTGAAAAGGACAGCAACAGCACAATAATTGTCCCTTCTGATTGGGTCACTGTAAATGGCGCTGTGTCTAACGACTATGCCCCGGCCAATGACCTCGGTGTCAACGCTGTGTACAATGAGACCAATGACGTGTATTACCGCGGCCTCGACTATGCTGTTGCCGAAGCGCAGAATGGTGATACCATCGTGCTGCTCGACGATGCGATTCTGGACGGCTCGAAGACGAGCAAGAATCAGGGCGTGCTGGATATTACCAGCAAGGACATAATCATCGACGGCGGCAGCCACACCCTTACCATTGCTGAGGGCAGCAACAAGGATGCACACGCAGTCAATATACAGACCAACTCCAATGTCACCATCAAGAATATTACCATTGATGGCGCCGGTATTACCAAAAACGGCATCAATGTTTATGACTCTACTGCAATCATAGGCGAAAACGTGACCGTTAAGAACAACCGCTGGTATGGTGTGGTCGTCAATGGTTCTGATGTCACCGTTAATGGCTTGACGACTGAGGGTAATGTCTACGGTTCTATAAATGTTGGTAATAATTCGGGAGATGCAGAGCTCGTTGTTAATTCAGGCGAACTGACCGACGGCATCTTTGGAATACGTTTTGATAAAGTAGACACGTCAACGGGCAATATTACCGGCAAAATCAACGGCGGCAACATCAGCAGAATTTCTGAGAATAATTTTGGAGAAAATGACAGCATAACTATCAGCGGCGGTACGTTTACTTCCTCCGTTGCCAAGTATGTTTCCAACGACCTCAACTATGAGCTCAACAATGACGGCGTATATACTTATTACCCCACCCTGGAAGAGGCTCTTGACGCTGCCAAGCCCGGTGCGGTGATCAAGGACGTCGATGCCCCCGCCGGTGCCGAGACCTACACTGTGGTCATCGACCCTGCAAACGGCGGCGAAAAGATTGAGCTCAGCTTCTCCGAGGGAATGGTCATTGATCTCCCCGACGCGCCGAAGAACAGCGGTTACATCTTCCTCGGCTGGCGCTGCGACAATGTTACCTACAAGGCGGGCGAGACTGTCACCGTCAACTCCGACATGACCTTCACGGCGGTGTGGGGCAACCTGCCCGACGTTGACCCCGAGGACCCGGAGGAGCCTGAGGTTCCCGACTTCCCGTTCTATGACGTGAACATCCGCGACTGGTACTACGACGCGGTGTACTATGTCTGGGACAAGGGCCTGATGGACGGCGTGGACACCCACGAGTTCGCGCCTAACGCCACCCTGACCCGTGCGATGGTCTGGACCATCATTGCCCGCGCCGAGGGCGTGGACACCACCGGCGGCAGCAGCTGGTACGCGAAGGCCCAGGAGTGGGTCGTCGCTAAGGGCATCTCTGACGGCGAGAACCCGAGCGCTGCCATCACCCGTCAGGAGCTCGTGACGATGCTCTACCGTCTGGCCGGTGAGCCGAGCGTGAGCGGCAGCATCACCGCTCCGGATGCTGAGAGCGTGAGCGCCTGGGCTTCCGACGCGATGGTCTGGGCTATGAACATCGGCCTCATCGAGGGCGACGAGAACGGCGCGGTCACTCCGACCGCCACCGCGACCCGCGCTCAGGCTGCGGCCATCTTCATGCGCTACATCGAGGCGTAAGCATAACATCAGAAAAGCCGCCCCAAAATGGGGCGGCTTTTCCTTTTGCCTGGGGTTTTATTCGGATGGGAGTACCAGCGCGGTAACGGCTTCCACAATGTCCACCACGGCGTCGCGGGAGACGAACTGCGGCTGGCCCTCGGAGAGGGAGGCTATGCATTTTGAGCTGTCGTACTTATATATTGTCAGCGTAACCTCTGTAAATGTGTCGGTGCTTCGGTGGAATACGAAGCTGATCTCCTCGCCCAGCTCGGGCGTGACGCCCTCGGCGCTGCCCTCGGACTCGAGCGCCTCGAGGGAGCTTAGCACGTCGCTGAAGTCCACGTCCTCGCCGTCAAGGGTGAATACGTAGTCATAGGTCGTGGAGCCCTCGTCGTCGGTGCTTTCCTCCAGAGCCATAGTGACGGAATAGGTGACGCCGTCGAGCGTGATGTCAAAGCCCTCGGTGAGGTCCCAGTCGAGCAGTATCACGTCGTCAGGCAGCAGCTCGGAGACCTCGGTGTAGAGCAGGCTGTCGCAGATGGAAGCGTCTATGAGATAGACCATGTCCGAGCCCGCGATGCGAGCGTAGCAGCCGTCTTCGGCGTAGTCGCCTATCTCGAGCACGAAGCTCTTTTCCTCCTCGCGCGTCTCGTAAATCGGCTCGCCATCCTCGTCCGTCTCATTGGTCTCGACCTGGGTGGTCTCAATGTAGTTCACCGTGACGGTGACGGCGGGGGAGTCCAGGCCGTAATCCAGGAGCGTTTTTGCCTCCGCCTTGTAATCTACGCAGTCGCCCCAAGTGAGACCGCTTATCTGGGATACGAAATCGCCCGCGAGAGTGTTGTCGAGCGCGGTGTACTCGCCGTCGTCGACCGCAAAGTAGGTGTAGCGGTCGCTATACGCAAGGCCGCTGTCCTCAAGGTAGTCTATGCTCAGCGTGCCGGAGGAGCGCTCAACGGTAAAGCTCACGAGGTCGGACATGTCCGGTATGGATTCCTTGGACACAAGGTCATAAAGACCATAGCTGAAGTTGCTGTAAATACCTGAATCCACGAGGTAGACGTTGTCGTCACCGAGGGAGACGTAGCGCAGACCGTCCAGGCTGGTCTCGTCGCCGATGCTTATCACGGTCTCGGTGTCGGTAGTGACGGTTATGGTGCATACCGGCTCGTCAAGGCCGTATTGCTCAAGGTCTTCCGCGTTTTCGATGGTCCGGGAGGCTGAGACTTCCTCGAGCGTTGAGAGCATGGTGTTCAGGCGCGTCGGGTCGAGAGGGAAGCTGGTGCCCTCGGAATATGTCCAGTCCTCGCCGTTGTAGTCAAAGCTCACGGTCTCGTCCTCAAGGGTCCAGCTGAGGTTTGTGAGCGTTGCGGCGTCGAGGGAGTAGAT
>OLZO01000227.1_pt1 | contig 39845 bp, 37 predicted proteins | sample 1644431 | NCBI WGS metagenome assembly OLZO01 (sample SAMEA103958145, study PRJEB25191) | human gut metagenome | biome: human-associated habitat [ENVO:00009003]; feature: intestine environment [ENVO:2100002]; material: feces | place: Germany | collected 2013/2015
CAGCGGTGCCTCATTCAGTACGACGGTCATGTATTTGTTGACGGTGTTCCGCATATCCCGCCGGGAGATGGTACGGCAGTCCTCCAGGTCGTGCTCCAGGAATATGAAGTGGAAGCCCAGGTCACGGGCCTGCTCCTCCATGAGAGCGTGGACGCCGTTCATGCCCTTACAGGCCACATTGTCATTGAAGATGACCATGTCGCAGTTGAACTTGCTGGCCCACTCCCACACAGCGTTGACGTTGTCCCAGCCGCCCACGGCATGGTGGCGCATGACGCCCTTTTCGGAGAAGATGGCCAGGTCCTGAATGGCCTGCTCCGGGTCGGTGGTGGAGATCATGTTGTGGCCCATGGTGGAGTCCATATTCAGCACGATATTGATGCCCCAGCAGTTCTGGACCCAGGTGGGGAAATCGGTGTAATACACCGCGGAGGGCCCCCACAGGAATGCCCGGTGGCGGGTAGTGCCGCCGAAAGGCTCATGCTTCCGTTCGTAGGCCTCCAGCATGAGCTTCAGCACCTTGCGGTCGTTTTTAGTGAACTGGTCCTCCTGGCCGTTGACGGAAGCCCAGGAATATAACCGATACAGACTCTCGGCAATGCCGCAGAGGGCGGAGTACGGGGTCTTGAAGATGTCCCACTTCTCCAGCTCTATGGTGTTCTGCTCGTTCATCTGCTTGGCGCGCTCGAAGAGGGCGGCCCAGTCGTAGCGCTCGCCGTATTCCTTCTCGATGAAGGCGATGGCATCCTTGAGCACCTGGGTGCTGTACGGGTGAGCGCCCGGCTCGTTGTGGATCATGGCCATGGTGATGGGGAAGTCGGGCAGGCCTATGCGGCGGCGCTGGAACATACTCGTGGCCTCGCTGGCGTTGCAGGGCATGTTCGTCGTGAGCATGGCCTTGCCGATGAGCGGGAAGTCGTCCTCGAAGGTGACGCCCGTCTCAGCCGAGCAGCGGGAGCATACGTCCGCCGCGAGGCCGAAGCTCTCGGCGACGTCTATGTAGTGCGGCTGCAGATGCTGGTCTATGTCGCAGATGATGAACTCGGGCAGGGTCTGCAGCGGGATGGGGATGAGGTTCGGGAAGCCGGCCATGAAGAGGGGCGGCATGACCTCGTCCATCGGGACCATCCTGTCGGTCAGCGGGCCGCCGCCGAGCCTGCGGTCATTGGAGAGGACCAGGGCGATCTTCTTGGTCAGGCTCTGCACTATGGCGTGCATGTTGAGGTGAGCGATCTTCAACTCGGGGCCGCGGAAGCCCTCAAAGAGCCTGTCGATGAAGCAGAAGGTGCCGAGGTAGGAGCCCATCCAACGGTACTCCCACATTCCCTTGAGCACCGGCAGCGGGGCGCTCGCGACCATGAGGCCCATGCTCTTGAGGTTGTTGAGCCAGGCGAGGTAGTCGACCATGGTGTCGTGCACGCCGCGCCACTCGCGGTACTTGGCTATGCCGGTCTTGTCGTAGAAACGGCTGCGCAGACCGCCGGTGCCGTGCTCCGCCTGCCATTTGGGGTCGAACTTTTGAAGTTTCTTGTCTATCGCCGCGGTTATCGGATTTTTCATCTTCTTCTCCCCCTTCCTCAGGCGTTGATCTTTTTGATCTCCAGGCTCTCGACGAAGGCCTGGAAGCGGGTGCGGAGCTGGCCCACGGAGCCAAGGGCGTATTCCTTCTCAATGGTGCAGCAGGGCACGCCCATCTCGTTTTGCAGCACGAAGGAGCCGAGGACCTTCTCATAGCTCCAGAACTCGCAGAACTTCATGTTCTCGTACACGACGCCGTCGGCGTGGTACTCGTCGACGAGGCGCTTGACCTCGAGGTGGCGCTGGTCGATCTTGTCGCCGGACATGAAGCGCGCGCACTGGTTCCAGTGCAGGTAGTGGCGGCAGATGGCGTCGAAGGCGCTCTCGCCCGGGGCTATGTCTATGCGCTCGCGGCTCGGGAAGCTTCCGAAGCAGTAGCGGTCCGCCACGACCATGGCGCCGCACATCTCGACGAGCTTGGTGAAATCGGGGTCGTCTATCTCGGAGCCCGCGATGACTATCCTGGCGCGGAAGGGGAACTTCGGCTCCGGCTCGCGGGTCTTTATCTCCTCGAGGGTCTCCTTTATGTAGGGGAGTATGAGCTCGTGCGGACACACCTGGCTCACGAGCTGGATGACGTGGAACTCATAACCGGTGATGGGCGGATTGGGGAGTTTGCGGAAGTTGCCGATCTCGGTGATGACGTCGCAGAGCTCGTTGAAGTCCTCAACCGCCTTGCGCATCGCGGCGTCGGAGACGTCTATGCCGAAGCGGCGTTCAAGCTCGTCGACGACCTTGAGCTTGAGCTGGGCCTTGTAGTAGTCGAGGGAGGTCTTGTCGCCCTTCATCGGCGGGTCGATGATGGTAACGAAGAATTTGTCGTTCTTGACGGGGTTTATGAGGAAGAAGTGCTCCTGCATTCTCTCCATGGCGGCGCAGCTCTCGGCCCCGAACAGGGCGCTGAGGTAGTTGTAGCCGCCCTCGATGCCGCGCTCGAGTATGGAGCGGACGTAGGGACAGTTGCGGTTCGTCATGTAGTAAGTGGCGACATCCGGGGAGGAACAGCGCGGCGCGCGCAGACGCGAGGAAAAGCACCCGGGAAGATTCAGCAGGACTTCGGGGATATAGTAGCAGTTGTACCCCAACGCGATCTTTCCATCGTTGACCGCCTGCGTGACCAGCTCATTCTGAGCCTCCTGCAGGAGGTTCTCGAAGTAGATCAGGTGTTTCAGATCCTTCAATTTGCAGCCCCCTTGATTTTTATTTGTCAAATAATAAAATTGAAATGCACAACAAACCCATCCTTATGTGTTAAAATTATAGTACATAATGACGGGCTTGTCAAACATTTATCGTCCTTCGCGTTCGAAAACCGACTGGTCTGTAATTGACCAGAACCAGCAGCTAAAAAAAGCCGCCGCCCGTGAAGGGCGGCGGCCATTGTTTTGCGCGACGGGTCAATCCTCCGTGTAGTTTTCCAGCGCGTACTCGATGCACTGGTTGACGATCTTATTGAAGGACACGCCCGTTTTCAGGTTCAGCTCACAAATGCGGTCAAAGGTCGATGCCTTCATCCGTATCGTGCGGCTCACCGTGCTGAGCTTCTCGTCCTCAGTGTTGATTTTAAACGGCTCCACGAAGGCGCTCACCCCCCATAGCAGGAGGGCATGCGGCGTTTGTGCTCCGTGGCGGCGTGCATGCGCTCTATCTTGGCGCGGACGTCGGGGTCGACCTCGCCGCCGAGCACGACCTTGTCGATATCGGCGTAGCTGACGCCCATCTCGGCCTCATCGGTCTGGCCCTCGAAAAGTCCGGCGGAGGGAGCCTTTTCGATTATCACGCGCGGGCAGTCGAGGTATTCCAGGAACTCGTATATCTCGCCGACGGTGAGGTCGGCTATGGGGTTGAGGTCATAGGCCCCGTCGCCCCACTTGGTGAAGTAACCCACATAGGCCTCGCTGGCGTTGCCCGTGCCTGCGACCACGCGTCCCTCGGCGTGCGCCACGGCATAGAGCGTCAGCATGCGCAGTCTCGGCGCGATGTTGGCTATGGCCATGTCCGTCAGCTCAGTCACGCCATCGAGCGCGGCGAGCTCCGCCTCACGGACGGGCGTGAGGTCCACCGTCCTTGTCTCGATGCCGAACTTCTCCGCGACCTCGAGCCCGTCGTCCTTGTCCATGCCGTAATTGCGCTTGGAGGCGCAAGGCATGATGATGCCGACCGTGTTCTCGCAGGCCATTTTGCACAGGATACCCACCAGGGCGGAATCCTTGCCGCCGGAGTTGCCGTAGACGATGCCCCTGGCGCCGCTCGATTTGAGGTACGCGCGGATATACTCTACGCGTGCGGACGTTTCTTCAGCATAATTTCTCATTTTTCGTCCCTCACTTTCAGGCTATGCGGATATTATGTACTATTTTTCGGCAAAGTCAAGCGGGTTCTTGACGTAGTGGGGAATTTGCGTTAATCTTGCTTGTGTATTTTTATATTGAAAAAGGTGATGAGCTTTGTCCGGCATTGAAGAAATATTCGGCACTATGGTATTTTCGGACGCGGTCATGCGCGAGCGGCTGCCCGAGGACACCTATGCCGCCGTGCAGCGGACCATGCGCAGCGGCAGGCGCCTGCACCCCGATACCGCTGAGGTAGTCGCCGCCGCCATGAAGGACTGGGCGCTCGAGAAGGGCGCAACGCATTTCACGCACTGGTTCCAGCCCATGACCGGCGTCACAGCCGAGAAGCACGACAGCTTTCTCGAGCCCGATGGTGCGGGCGGAGTCGTGATGGAGTTCTCCGGCAAGGAGCTCATCCACGGCGAGCCGGACGCGTCGAGCTTCCCCTCCGGCGGTCTGCGCGCCACCTTCGAGGCCCGCGGCTACACCGCCTGGGACCCGACAAGCTACGCCTTTATCCGCGACCGTGTACTCTACATCCCCACCGCCTTCTGCTCCTACGGAGGCGAGGCGCTGGACCAGAAGACGCCGCTGCTGCGCTCCATGGAGGCGCTCTCGCGTCAGGCCCTGCGCGTGCTCAAGCTCTTCGGCACCCAGGCCTCGCTGGTTCTGCCCATGGTCGGCGCCGAGCAGGAGTATTTCCTCGTCGAGCGCGACATGTACGAGCAGCGCCAGGACCTCATCTACACCGGCCGCACCCTCTACGGCGCAATGCCGCCCAAGGGTCAGGAGATGGACGACCACTATTTCGGCACCGTCAAGCCCCGCGTAGCGGCCTTCATGCGCGAGATAAACGAGGAGCTCTGGCGCGTCGGCGTCACGGCCAGGACCGAGCACAATGAGGCCGCTCCCGCCCAGCACGAGCTCGCCTGCGTATATGACACGGCCAACATCGCCGCGGACCACAACCAGCTTGTCATGGACGTCATGCAGAAGACCGCCAAAAAGCACGGGCTTGTCTGCCTGCTGGGCGAAAAGCCCTTCGAGGGTGTCAACGGCTCCGGCAAGCACAACAACTGGTCTCTTGCCACCGACACGGGCATCAATCTTTTCGATTCCGGCGAGACCCCGGGCGAGAACGCGCAGTTCCTGCTCTTCCTCTGCGCCGTCATCAAGGCCGCGGACGACTATCAGGACCTGCTGCGCATCTCCATCGCCAGCGCGGGCAACGACCACCGTCTCGGCGCGGCCGAAGCGCCCCCGGCGATAATCTCGATGTTCCTCGGCGAGGAGCTCACCGGCATACTCGAGTCCATCGAGAACGACACCGCCTGCGACGTCAAGGAGAAGGAGCTCTTCAAGGTCGGCGTCCACGCCCTGCCCCGCTTCCCCAAGGACACTACGGACCGCAACCGCACCTCGCCATTTGCCTTCACGGGCAACAAGTTTGAGTTCCGCATGCCCGGCTCGGCGGCGTCCATCTCCTCCGCGAACATTGCTATAAACACGGCGGTCGCCGAGGAGCTCAGGCAGTTTGCCGACGAGCTTGAGGCGGCGGATGACTTCAAGAGTGCGCTCCAGGCCCTCATAAAGCGTGTCGTGCGCGAGCACAAGCGCATCATCTTCAACGGCAACGGCTACGACCCCGCCTGGGTCGAGGAGGCCGAGCGCCGCGGACTGCACAATCTGCGCTCCACGCCCGAGGCTCTGCCCCACCTGCTGGACGAGGCCAACGCCGAGGTCTATGCCCGGCACAAGGTCTTCTCCAATGCGGAGCTGCGCTCCAGGCTGGAGGTGAGGCAGGAGGAGTACTGCAAGCTGGTGATGATAGAGGGCAAGACCGCCCTGGCTATGGCGAGGCGAGAGATACTGCCCGCCGTCAGCGCCTTTGCGAGCCGCCTTGCCGCCTCCGCCACAGCGCTCCAGGCCGCGCTTCCCGGCTGCCGCCCCGAGTTTGAGCTCGGCACTGCGGGCAGTCTGGTCCAGCTCTCCGACGCAGCGAACAACCTGTGCGCCAAGCTTGAGGATCTGCTGACGCGCGCGGAGCAGATACAGTCTCCGCAGGAGAACTCCTTCTTCCTGCACGATCAGGTGCTCCCCGTCATGGGCGCTCTCCGCGCCGCCTGCGACGACATGGAGACCATCACCGGCAAGGACGCCTGGCCGTTCCCGACCTACGGCGAGCTGCTCTTCGGCGTGAAATAAAACGCATATCCCCGAAAACACAGCACCGTCCGCCTCCGGCGGAAGTGAACTGTCGGTCACTGCGCGCAACGCGAATAAAAGTTTAGTCCACCTTTTCAAAGGTGGTGGAGTCCAGAGGCAAAGCCTCTGGCCGCTCGCCGCAGCGAGCGGAACTCTCCTTGTGCTTATTAAAGCGCAGGAGGGGGTCTAAGGGGGAACCCTCGCCGGGGGTTCCCCCTTTGTTTTACCTCCTGCTCACTCAATGATGCCGTGCGCGATCTTCAGCTCCAGCACGCGCTGGACGCTCTCGTCAATGCGCTGCTCCGTCAGGCGGCCGTCGGTGACGGCTGTTTCCAGGGCGGTCAGCGCTGCCTCAATGTCGGGGACGCCGAGGAGTATGTCGCCGCCCGCCTCGAGGAACTTCACGCAGACCTCGCCGTTATCGTAGCCCGCCAGCGCACCCATGTCCAGGGAGTCGGTTATGACGATGCCGTCCCAGCCGAGCTCCTCGCGCAGAAGGTCCGTGATTACGGCCTTCGATATCGTCGCGGGCTCGTTGTCCACGGCGGTGACCGTGATGTGGCCCACCATGACCATGTCCACGCCAGCCTCGATGCCGGACTCAAAGGGCAGCAGCTCGCCGGCGCGCAGCTCGTCAAGGCTCTTGTCGACTACGGCCGCGCCCTCGTGGGTGTCGGTAGAGGTGTCGCCGTGGCCGGGGAAGTGCTTCACGCAGCAGACCACGCCCGCGTCGGTGAAGCCGCGCACGGCAGCGGCGACGAGCTCGGAGGCCTGGGCGAAGTCATCGGAGTACGCGCGGTCGCCTATCACCGTGTTCTCAGGGTTTGTCCAGACGTCGGCCACGGGGGCGAAGTCCGTGTTGAAAAGGCAGCTCACCATGTCGCTGCCTATCGTGTAGGCGTTGGCGTAGGCTGTGTCCTCGCCCATGTCCTTGTAGCTGTACATGTCGTTCACCCAGGTGGTGCCCAGCTTGTACATAAGCCGTCCGACATTTCCGCCCTCCTCATCGGCGCTGATAAAGAGCGGGATCTCGGAGTAGGACTGCGTGTTTGTTATCATCTCGCGCGTCTGCTCCTGAGTGACCAGATTGTCGACGCTGTATATGAGCCCGCCGACGGGATAGCTCTCAAGCGCGAGCCGGGTCGTCTCGCCCGCAGCCGTGACGGGGCTCTCGCCCGTGAGGGTCTCGGGCCGGACTATCATGAGCTGGCAGAGCTTCTCACGCAGAGTCATGCCGGAGAGCAGCTCCTCGGCCTTCACCTGCACGGGGTCCGGCGTGGGCTCGGGCGTGGGAGTAGGCGTCGGCTCCGGCGTTGCCGACGCGGCGGCCTCGGAGTCGGGGCTGGGCAGAGTCTGCGCGGGCGCCTGGCCGCAGGCTGAGAGCGCCAACGCGCTTATAAGGACGAAGCATACGGCGTTTTTTCTCAATATTTTCATTTTAAGGTTTGACCCCCCTTGCTGTTGGTGGTAAAATAAATCGGTTATGATTATAACCCTGTCAGACCTGAATTACAATTTCAAAAGGAAGCGCAGTATATGACAAAAATTGATATTTTCTCGGGCTTTCTGGGCGCCGGCAAGACCACGCTCATCAAGAAGCTCATCTCTGAGGCCTATGCGGGCGAAAAGCTCGTGCTCATCGAAAACGAGTTCGGTGAGATCTCCGTCGACGGCGGCTTTTTGAAGGACGCCGGGGTCGAGATCACCGAGATGAGCTCTGGCTGCATCTGCTGCAGCCTGGTCGGCGACTTTGCCGAGGCGCTCAAGAAGGTCAAGACTCAGTTCGCACCGGACCGCATCCTCATTGAGCCCTCGGGCGTCGGCAAGCTCTCCGACGTCATCCGTGCCGTGCAGGGCGTGGGTGACCCGGAGCTCGTGCCCGGCTCCTTCACCACTGTGGTGGACGCCACCCGCGCGAAGATGTACATGAAGAATTTCGGCGAGTTCTGGTGCAACCAGGTGGAGAATGCCGGGGCCATAGTGCTCTCCCGCACCAAGGGCATGAGCGAGAGCAAGCTCGCCGCCTGCGTGGAGATGCTCCGCGAGCACAATAAGGACGCCGTCATCGTCACCACTCCCTGGGACGAGCTGGACGGCAAGACTCTCCGCGCTGCCATGGAGCACGAGGACAGCCTAAAGGCCGAGCTCGAGCGTCTGGCCGCCGAGGCCGCCGAGGACGACGATGACGAGGAGTGCTGCTGCGGCCATGACCACGATCATGACCACGAACATGAGCACGACCACGACCACGACCACGACCACGACCACGAGCATCATCACCACCATCACCATGGCCACGACGCGGACGAGGTGTTCGTGAGCTGGGGCGCGGAGACCGCGCGCAAGTTCACCGAGGAGGAGATAAACGAGATGCTCGCGGGGCTCGACAGCCTGCGCTACGGCCAGGTGGTTCGCGCCAAGGGCTATGTGGCCTCGGATGGTGAGGACTGGATATATTTCGATTACGTCCCCGGCGAGCGCGAGCTGCGCCGCGGCGCCCCGGCTGTGACCGGCAGGCTCTGCGTCATCGGTTCGGGCCTGGACGAAGAAGGACTCAAGGAGCTGTTCAAACTTGGCTGAGCAACAGATACCCGTTTACCTTTTCACCGGCTTTCTCGAGGCCGGAAAGACGAAGTTCATACAGGAGACGCTTGAGGACAAGCGCTTCAACAACGGCGAGCCGACGCTGCTGCTGGTCTGCGAGGAGGGCATCGAGGAGTTCGAGCCCGAGGAGTTCTCCGGCCACCGCGTGAAGCTCAAGGCCGTCGAGGAGGAGAGCGAACTCACGCCGGAGAACCTCACGGCCTGGCTCAAGGCCGCTGGCGCGGAGCGCGTCATGGTGGAGTACAACGGCATGTGGATGCTCGACTCGCTCTACGGCGCGTTGCCGGAAAACTGGCTCGTGGCGCAGGAATTCATGTTCGCGGACGCGGGCACCTTCCTCTCCTACAACGCCAACATGCGCCAGCTCTGCTACGACAAGATGAAGAGCGCGGAGCTCATCGTGTTCAACCGCTTCAAGCCGGAGATGGACAAGATGGAGTTCCACAAGGTCGTGCGCGGCGCCTCCCGCCGGGCGGACATCGCCTACGAGACAGAGGACGGAAAGGTCGCCTATGACGACATAGAGGACCCGCTGCCCTTCGACCTTGATGCGCCCATTGTCAACATTGAGGACCGCGACTATGCGCTCTGGTACCGCGACGTGTCCGAGGAGCCGAAGAAATACGCGGGCAAGACCGTGCGCGTCAAGATGCGCTGCCTCAAGCGCAAGGGCATCCCTGCGGGCAGCGTCATCGCTGGCCGGCACATCATGACCTGCTGCGAGGCGGACATCCAGTTCTCGGCCTTCATCTGCGTCTGCGGCGATGCACCAGAGCCGGAGAATGATACCTGGGTCATTCTGACGGCGAAGATGGATTACAAGTTCCACCGCGCCTACGGCCGCCGCGGCCCGGTGATGACGGCTCTCTCCTGGGAGAAGGCCGAGGCGCCCGAGCAGCCCGTCGCCACTTTCTATTGATCAAATAAAGCAAAAGACCCCGCGCCCTTGAGGCGCGGGGTCATTATTTTTGACTTATGGGTATATGTTGAGAATGCGCGCGGCTATGCGGCCGTCGTCTGAGACCTCGATAAGCGCGAAAGTGGGCTTGGCTCCGAGGCCGGAGCTGCCGGGGTTCACTACGGTCATGCCGCCATAGTAATCCACACGTGCTATGTGCGTGTGTCCATAGAGCACCAGGCCGGCGCCGGAAAAGTGCGCGGCGTTCAAAAGACTATCCATCCCGAGCTTGACAGAATAGCGGTGTCCGTGCGTCGCAAATACCTGCACGGGACCGGCAAAGAAGGTATCCGTGTCGGGTTCGCGCGAGGCAAAGTCGCAGTTGCCGGGGACGGCGTGGAGCGGAATGTCGGGGAACTCGCGCTCGAGCACAGCGCTGTCGCGGAGGTGGTCGCCCAGGTGGACGAGGACGTCGGGGTTCACGCACCTGGCAGCGGCAGCCATGCCGGCGGTGGAGCCGTGGGTATCGGAAAAAACGGCGAGGATCATGTTTATGCACCTCTCGGTGAAATTTGAATATAATGCTTCAGAAGGGGTGAAAGGCATGGACATCGAAAAGATCACCGGTGAGCTCGAAAAGAGCGGCAAGGCCGACAAACTCCGCGAGCTGGCCGATTCCGAGGACTGCCGTGCCCTCGGCGCGATGCTGGACGCCGCTGCAGTGGCCAAGGCCGTATCGAGCGGAGACAGCAACGCGATAAGCGGCATATTGCGCCAGGTGCTGAGCACCGAGGAGGGCAAGCGCATGGCGCGCAAGATAAACGAAGCCATGAAGTGACAGGAGGTGGCCCGCCTTGGACGACTTTGGGGATAAGCTGAACGCCATACTCAACGACCCCGCCGCGCTCTCGCGCATCGGCGAGCTTGCAAAGTCCGTCATGGGCGGGGAGTCGGAGAAGCATGAAGGCTCGGAACAGGAAATTGATCCCGGCCTCATAAAAAGGGTCATGGGTCTGCTGAAGCGCAACGGTGTCAAAAGCGAGGAACGCGCGCTGCTGGAGGCCATGAAGCCTTTTCTCTCCGAGCGCAGGCGCGAGAAGATGGATAAGGCCATGAAGCTCGCGCGGCTTGCCGGTCTCGCGGGAATTGCGGCGGCTGAGTTCGGGCTTGGGGAGGGAGACGGCGATGTATAACCGCTATGACGGCAACACCGGCCGCTTTGTACGTATGCCGGAGCCGGAGGTGCCGGAGCGCAGCGCACTGCGCCGGCCGCCTCCGCCCCAGCCGCACCGCGAGGCGCCGCCGCGCAGAGAGGAGCACCCTCCGCGCCGAAACGAATCCGGGCCGCCTCCCGCAAGGAGAGACGGCCCGTACGCGCCGCGCCGCGGCCCTGGAGGCCAGGACGCCTTAGGCGGACTGCTCCAGGGCGTCACCGACGCCCTGGGCGGCATCTTTCGCGGAGGCCTCGAGACCGAGGACCTGCTGCTCATGCTGATCCTCTATCTCATGTACCGCGAGAGCGGAGACAAGGAGCTGCTGATAGTCCTCGGCGCAATGCTCCTGCTCTGAGAATCAGCCTGCGGCCTCGGGAGAGGGCGATGGAGAGGGCAGGGCGAACACTTCCTCACCCGGCGTGCTGAGATCCGGAGTGGAGGAGGACATCTGGTAAACAAGGTCTTCGCCGTCGTAGACGCGCGCTCCCATCAGAAGGCCCGTGGAGACGGAGATATACACGCAGCTCTTATAGCCGAACTCGCCGGAGACGTATTCTACATAGATGCACGACTCGCCGCCGAAGAGCTCGTAGCTCGCATTGAGAATGGAGGCGGAGGGCAGCTCGAGCAGCTCATCATAGCTTATGCAGCGCAGCCACTCGTCTGCCTCGGTGCCGTCCACCTTATCAGAAGTGAAGACCTCGGTGGAATAGTCGTACCAGATGTACAGCGCGCCTTCGCTTATGAGAATGTTGCGGATATAATCGTCCCGCTCGACACGGATAAGCGTGCGCCCGTGGTCCTCCCATACCTTGAGCTCGGTGCTGCTGCTTCCACCATCCCAGAAATCTTCCACCGTCACAGTGCGGGAATAGCTGTCCGCGCGCGTGAGCATGGAGACGACGGCCTGCACGGTGTCCGGCGTCAGGGATACGACATTGGCCTCGTCCCCGCCGGTGCCGGAGGCACTGTCCGTCGGCTCAGCCGTGGGCAGCTCCACCGGCGGCGTCTCCACGCCCTGTTTCATGCCGAAAAGCGCATAGAGTATTACCACCAGGGTGAGGACGATGAGCAATATTATGATGAACCTGGACCTCTTGCTCATTGCGGTTCAAACTCCTCTGGCCTACGCTCGGACAGACCGAAGGCGTAGCATATCGCGTCCGCTATCCTGGGACAGGCCCTGCCGTCGCCATAAGGATTAACGGCGTGGGCCATTCTGTCGTAGGCGGCCTTGTCTGTGAGCAGCTCCGCCGTCAGTTTTTCAATGTTCTCACGCTCAGTGCCTGCGAGCGCCACAGTACCCGCGTCAACGGCCTCGGGCCGCTCCGTCTCGCGCCGGAGCACCAACACGGGCTTGCCCAGCGCCGGGGCCTCCTCCTGGAGCCCGCCGGAGTCGGTCATCACCATGTAGCTTTTGGCCATGAGCCTGTGCATGTCCACGGCGTCCAGCGGCTCAATGAGCTTGATATTGGGTACGCCCGAGAGCAGCTCGCCCGCAGCCTCGCGTACGACGGGACTAAGGTGGACGGGATAGACGAATATGACGTCCGGAAAGCGCAGCGCCGTGTTCCTCACGGCCTCGAAGATATTCCGCATAGGCTTTCCGTAATTCTCGCGGCGGTGACAGGTGAGGGTCACGACGCGGTGGTTTACATAATCAATCTCAGAAAGCTCCGGTCTGGAGAAGCCCTCGCCGGAGGCGGTGTAGCGCAATGCGTCTATGACCGTGTTGCCGGTTATCCAGATGCTCCCCTCAATGTTTTCACGCCGGAGATTCTCGGCGTTGCGTTTCGTGGGGGCGAAGTGGAAGGAGGAGATCTGCCCGGTGAGGCGGCGGTTCATCTCCTCGGGCCAGGGGCTCCAGCGGTCGTAAGTGCGCAGGCCAGCCTCGACGTGGCCGACGGGTATGCGCGCGTAGAAGGCCGCGAGCGCGGCGGCAAAGGTCGTGGTCGTGTCCCCGTGAACGAGGACGAGCCCCGGCTTCTCCTGCTCGTACACCGGGCCGAGGCCCTCCAGCACGCGGGAGGTTATGTCCGCCAGGGTCTGGCCGCTTTTCATGATGTTTAGGTCGTACTCCGGCTTGATGCCGAACTCGCCAAGCACGGAATCGAGCATCTCGCGGTGCTGGGCGGTGACGCAGACGACGCTCTCGAGCTCACTCCTGCGCTGGAGCTCGAGGACCAGCGGGGCCATCTTTATAGCCTCCGGCCTCGTGCCGAAGACGGACATTACTTTAAGCTTTGCCATCCTTGTCCTCCAGTGGTTCACAGGTGGTGGGGTCGACGGGCGGGTGGTATTTGTGGCCCTTGAGCGTCCTCTGAATGAAGATGCCCACAGCGACGGCGGAGGCGGCGGCTATGACGACGAGGTAGAGCCGCACGGTGCCGCTGGTGGCCAGCACGACGGCGCAGAGGCCGAGTATGGCAGAGATGGAGTAGAGTATAGCCACGGCCTGCTTCTGCGAGAGGCCCATGTCTATGAGTCTGTGGTGCAGGTGGCCGCGGTCGGGGTGCATGGGGCTCTGGCCGCGGAGCAGCCTGCGGAAGAAGGCGCAGGTGGTGTCGAATAGCGGCAGGAAGAGCGCGAGTATGGGCACAATGAAGGTGACAACGGCGTAGAACTTGAACATGCCCACGACGGACACCGTGGAGAGCACATAGCCGAGCAGCAGCGCGCCGGTGTCGCCCATGAATATCTTGGCGGGATTGAAGTTGTAGGGCATGAAGCCGATGCAGGCGCCCATGAGCGCCGCGAGTATCACGGCGACATTGCCCTCTGCCACGAGCAGTGCCACGACGAACATTGTCACGGACGAGATGGTGGAGACGCCGACGGCGAGGCCGTCCAGCCCGTCGATGAGGTTGACGGAGTTGGTGATGCCGACTATCCAGAGAATAGTCACGGGCACGGCGAGCACGCCGAGAATGAGCGCCTCGTTCTCGCTGAAGATGTTGGGGTTCATCAGTACCTCGATGACGACTCCGTGCGCCACGGCTACGATGGCGGCGATTATCTGGATGACGAGCTTTATCCAGGCCCGGAGCGAAATGATGTCGTCAATCGCGCCGCAGGCGACGATGAGGACTGCGCCGAGCAGTATGCCGCGCACCTGGCGAGTGATATCCGCAAAGAGCACTACGCTGAGAATGAAGCCGAGGAAGATCGCGAGACCGCCCATGCGGGGAATGGGGTGGTCATGGACGCGGCGGGCGTCCTTGGGCACGTCCATGGCGCCGACCTTCTGCGCGAAGGTCTTGACTATGGGCGTTGAGGCAAAGCTGACTGCAAAGCCGACGGCTATGGCTAAGAGCGCGCGAAGCCACAGCTCTGTGTTGAGGAACATAGCTCACACTCCTGAATTCCGCCGCGCCGGATGCGCATCCGGCGCGGCGGAGACATTGTGTAGTATAAAGCGGCCCGCGCTCTCAGCGCGCGATGAAGCCGAGCTTTTTATAGACCTTGCGCAGGGTCTTGCCGGAGGCAGCGGCAGCCTTCTCGGCGCCCATGCGGTAAACGCTCTCGAGGTAGGCCTTGTCGGCGAGCATGCGCGTGGCTTCCTCGCGGATGGGGCGCAGCTGCTCCACAACGGCCTCGCCGACGGCGGTCTTGAAAGCGCCGTAGCCCTTGCCGAGGAAGTCCTTTTCTATTTCGTCGAAGCTCTTTCCCGTAGCGCAGGAATAGATCTGCATGAGGTTCGCGACGCCCGGCTTTTCGGCGGGGTCATAGCGCACGCAGTTCTCGGAGGTATCGGAATCCGTGACGGCGCGCTTGAACTTGCGCATGATGTCCTCGGGCTTCTCCATGAGGTGGACGCAGCCGTTGGGGTCCTTGTCGGACTTGGACATCTTGCTGGTGGGGTCTGTGAGGCTCATGATGCGGGCGCCCACACGCGGGATATAGGCCTGGGGCACGGTGAAAACGTCGCCGTAGATGTTGTTGAAACGGATGGCCACGTCCCGGCAAAGCTCGACGTGCTGCTTCTGGTCGTCCCCGACAGGGACGAAGTCCGCCTGATAGAGCAGTATGTCCGCCGCCATGAGGGCAGGGTAGGTGAACAGACCGCCGTTGATGTTATCGGCGTGCTTTGCGCTCTTGTCCTTGAACTGCGTCATGCGGGAGAGCTCCCCGAACATGGTGAAGCAGTTGAGCACCCAGCCGAGCTCGGCGTGCGCAGGCACATGGCTCTGCACAAAGAGCGTGACCTTGTGCGGGTCAAGGCCGCAGGCGATGTACTGCGCGAGCTGCTCCAGTGTGCGGCGGCGCAGATCGGCAGGTACCTGGCGCACGGTTATGGCGTGCATGTCCACTATGCAGTAATAGGCGTTGTAGTCGTCGATCATATCCACCCAGTTCCGGATGGCGCCCATGTAGGAGCCGAGCGTCAGGTCACCGGAGGGCTGGATGCCCGAGAACATGGTTTTTCTTTCATCCATTGAAAAGACCTCTGATCCTTGTAGTGTGGACGCGCGAAATGCGCGCCTTGCTTATTTCTTGATGCCGCAGTCCACGGCCAGCTTTTCAAAGGCGGTAAGACTGCGCTTTATCATGTCGGGGCTCACACAGTAGGCGAGCCGGACGTAGCCGGGCGCGCCGAAGGAGGCTCCGGGCACGAGCAGAATGTTGTAGCTCTTGGCCTTGGCGACGAATTCTTCTTCCGGCAGAGGCGTCTTGACCCAGAGGTAGAACGCGCCGGCGGGGTAGGCGCACTCGTAGCCGAGCTCATGCAGGCCGTTATAGAGCAGCTTGCGGTTTACATCGTAGCCGTCAATATCGGTATCGGCGTCCACGCAGCGGGCGACGGCCAGCTGCATGAGGCTGGGCGCGTTGACAAAGCCGAGCATGCGGTTCGCGACGACGGCGGCGTCGAAGATGAGCTGCCCGTCGGCGATATCGGAGGGAATGACGAGATAGCCGATGCGCTCGCCGGGGAGGGAGAGCGACTTCGACCATGAGTAGCCGACGATGGTGTTTTTGCAGCAGCTGGGCAGCCAGGGCACCACGGCGCCGTCATAGGCCAGCTCGCGGTAGGGCTCGTCAGAGATGAGGTATATAACTGTACCGAACTCGCGGCCCTTGGCCTCAAGCAGTGCGCCGAGCTTTTCGAGCATGTCGGCGGGGTAGATGACGCCTGTGGGGTTGTTGGGGTTATTGAGTATCATGGCCTTGGTCTTCGGCGTAATGGCCGCGCCGATGGCGTCAAGGTCGGGCATGAAGCCCTCTTCGGCCGCTGCGGGGACGACCACTACCTTGGCGTCCGCATTGCCGATGTAGTTGTTGTACTCGAAGAAGTACGGGGATATGACGATGACCTCGTCTCCGGGGTTGCAGAGCACGCGGAGGATGACGTTCAGCCCGCCGGCGGCGCCGACGGTCATGATGATGTTGCCGGCGTTGTAATCTGTGCCGAAGCGGCGGTTGAGCGACTTGGCGACGGCCTCGCGCACCTCAGGGAAACCGGCATTGGCCGGGTAGCCGTGAACGCTCATGGGGTCGCCGTTTGTCATGATGTCGATTATGGCGTCTTTCACGCAGTCGGGGGGAGGGAAGGAGGGATTGCCTATGGAAAAGTCAAAGACGTTTTCGGCTCCGAACTGATCGGCGAGGCGCTTGCCCTCTTCGAACATGGCGCGGATGGCGCTGCCGCCGGAGGCAAGTTGTATCATTCTTTCAGATATCATGTCTCTTCCTCCATTTCTCAAAATTACGTTCCGCGTCGGAACGCCCATATCCGAGGGTATTTTAGCACAATTTTCTTTTCAATACAATAGCTTTCCCCCTCTGCCCTTGACAAAGACGGAGCTATAAAATAAGATAAAAGGGTTTTCCGGATAAAATATGTACGGAGGCTGTTGAAATGAAGGACTCAAGCTGGTTTGAAGCCATGGAGGCGCGTATACCGAAGGGCGAGGTCCGCACCCGGTTCGCGCCCAGCCCGACGGGCTACATGCACGTCGGCAACCTGCGCACCGCGCTTTACACCTACCTCATCGCGCGCCGCGCCGGGGGCAAGTTCATACTGAGAATAGAGGATACGGACCAGGAGCGCCTTGTTGAGGGTGCTGTCGACGTCATATATAAGACGATGAAGGAGTGCGGGCTTTCCCACGACGAGGGCCCGGACGTTGGAGGCCCCGTCGGCCCCTACGTGCAGACCGAGCGCCGCGGGCTCTATATGGATTACGCCGAGCTCCTCATAGAGCGCGGCCACGCCTATCGCTGCTTCTGCGAAAAGACCGAGGAGCCTGCGGAGGGCTTCAAGCACGAGGATGACCCCTGCCGCAGCATGTCGAAGGAGGAGTCCTACCGCCGCGCCGCCGCTGGTGAGCCCTTCGTCATCCGCCAGCGCATACCGCACGAGGGCTCGACCACCTTCCACGACGAGATCTTCGGCGACATCACCGCGCCGAATGCCGACCTCGACGACCAGGTGCTCATGAAGCGCGACGGCCTGCCCACCTACAACTTCGCAAACGTCATAGACGACCACCTCATGGGCATCACCCACGTCGTGCGCGGCACGGAGTACCTCTCCAGCGCGCCGAAGTACAACCTTCTCTACGAGGGCTTCGGCTGGGAGATACCGAAGTACGTCCACTGCTCGCCCGTCATGCGCGACGCGCACAACAAGATGAGCAAGCGCCACGGCGACCCCTCCTATGAGGACCTCATCGCTCAGGGCTATCTCACCGAGGCCGTGGTGAACTACGTCGCCCTCCTCGGCTGGAGTCCCGGCGGCGAGAGGGAGATATACTCCCTGAAGGAGCTCGAGCAGGTGTTCGACATCCACGGGCTCTCGAAGTCCCCGGCCATCTTTGACATCGAAAAGCTCCGCTGGCTCAACAGCGAGTATATCCGCGCCATGTCGGGCGAGGCCTTTGCAGCTGTCGCAGAGCCCTATATCCGCGAGGCCGTGAAGAATCCCGCCATCGATGCCGCAGCCATTGCCGCGCTTTTGCAACAGCGCACCGAGGTGCTGACGGACATCCCCGGCAAGCTCGGCTTCTTTGATGCCCTGCCCGAGTATGGGCCGGAGCTCTTTGAAAACAAGAAGTCGAAGTCCACGCTTGAGAGCGCGAAGAAGTTCCTGGCCCTCGCAGTCGAGCGCCTCGCCGCGCTTGCAAGCTGGGACGACGAGAGCATCCTCGAGGCCATGAAATCCCTGGCCGAGGCCGAGGGCGTGAAGAACGCCGCGGTCATGTGGCCCGTGCGCATCGCCGTGTCCGGCCAGACCGTGACCCCCGGCGGCGCGGTGGAGCTCTGCCGCATCCTGGGACGTGAGGAGACCATACGCAGAATGCGGCTTGGTCTTGAAAAATTGGGCTAAAAATTGCATATTGTGAAAACGCCTCTTTCGGAGAAAATACCGAAGGAGGTGTTTTTTAATATGATGAAAAAATCAACTGCATATATCATCATAGCCATCCTGAGCGTTGCGCTCATAGTGACGGGACTCTTTGCCTGGAACGAGAGCCGGAACGGTCTGGACGCCATGCGGGCGGGCCAATCTTACGGCAGCGTGGCGATGGGCGAGCTGTCCTCGTCGCTGAGCTCCATGGATGAGGCGCTGCGCGAGAGCACATATGCGACGAACTCCGCGCTCTTTTCGCAGCTGTGCGCCAAGGCTGCGGCCAACGCGTCGGGCGCCGTGAGCGCGCTCGCGGCGATGCCGTATACCACGACGGAGCTTGAGAAGCTCTCGGGCTATATCAACAGCGCGGGCGACTGGGCGCTCTACCTGTCGCGCGAGGGCGCGGAGGGGCGACTGCCTGACGAGGAGACGATGGAGCAGCTGCGCGAGATATCAGAGTCAGTGTCTGACCTTGCGGCTCAGGCCTCCCAGCTAGGCACCCAGTTCTCCGAGGGCGCGCTCAAGCTCGACAGCTACGGCGCCTGCGCCGACGATGGGGAGGAGAACACCGTCGGCTGCGAGCTGCGCCGCATAGACTCCGAGCTCGACGAGTTCCCCGAACTCGAGTATGACGGCAAATACTCAGCCTCCGCGCTCTCCGTCACGGCAAAATCGCTCGACGGAGCGGAGAGCGTCACTGAGGAAGAGGCGAAGGCCATCGCCGCGGATTTTCTGGGAGTTTCGCAGTCCGAGCTGGAGAGCGTGGGCCGCGCCGCCTGCAACGTACCCTGCTGGAGCTTCAGCATCGAGGGCGACGAGGGGGACTTCCGCATGATAAGCGTCTCCGAGCAGGGCGGGCAGGTGCTCAGCGTCACCGGTTCCCGCCGTGTGAGCTCGCCCAAACTCAGCGCCGAGGAAGCGCAGGCGGCTGCGGAGGATTTCCTCGAGCAGGCCGGATTGAACGTCACGGAGCTGCTCGCCTCGTCTGAGGACGGCGGCCTTGCGGCCTTCACCTTCGCGGGCAGCGAGAACGGGGTGGTGTACCCGGCGGACGCCGTGAGCATCTCCATAGCGCTCGACGACGGCTCGGTCTGTTCCTACGACGCCACCAACTATATTCTGAACCATACCGAGCGCGACCTCGGCGAGCCGGCCGTCACTGCCGAGCAGGCGGCGGAGGCCCTGCCCTCCGAGCTGAAGGCCGCTGAGCCGAAGCTGATGGCCGCGCTGACCGAGGGCGGCGGTGAGCGGCTGTGCTATGTCTTCCCCTGCGAGGCAGAGGACGGCTCCCAGGTCACAGTCTATGTGGATGCGAAAACCGGCGAGCAGACCAAAATTGAAATAGGCCGCACTTGACGAATCGCCCGGAAAAGAGTAATATTATGTTAGCATTTTATGCGGAGATTCATAATATTACTCTGCAAGGAACGGAGGAACTCCCATGAGCTTTATTCCTCGCGTGACCTGCCGCCGCTGCGGGCGGCAGTTTTCCGGGATGAGAGGCCGCTGCCCATACTGTGGTACGCGGCGTGTTCGCCAGAGCGAGCGGGTCCCCGGCCCGACGCCCGGCGAAGATATGTCCACGCCGTCCGGACAGAGGGCGGCTGTGAACGCGCGCTGGCAGCTCATCTTCGGCGCGATTCTGCTTGTCGCCGTAATACTGGCGGTCGTGGTGCTCATCTCCATGAGCCTGAACAGTGCCGGTACCGTAAAAACCACGCCGACCCTGCCCGCCGCCCCGACCGATAATCTGACGCCGACCCCGACGCCGACTCCCACCCCGACGCCGACTCCGACTCCCACCATCGAAAGCGTCACGATGTACTACGGCGGCGATGTCCTGGGCGATGACGTCACCATAACCACGCCGCTGACCGTTTCGGTGTCTGTCTACCCGGTGACTGCCGAGCTCCCGGCGGACGCGATAGTCTGGGAGAGCAGCGATACCAGCGTCGCAACCGTGGAGCAGAACGCGGATGACCCGAAGATATGCACGATAACCGGCGTAGGCGCCGGCAGCTGCGATGTCACGGTCACTGTGTTCGGAGCCAGCGACAAGGTCATTGTCCGCTATACCGGCGGTTAAAAGCAAATACCAAAAAACAGCAGCCGCACTTTGCGGCTGCTGTTTTTTCATGCCCTCTTGACAATAATACGAATTCGTATTATTATAGAGTACGAATTCGTATTAAGGAGGCGGCGCGATGGAGGATAAGGAAACTCAGATACGGAGGATAATGCTCAGCCTCAACCGCATCGACGAGATATATTATCGCTGGGGACGCAGGGTCGGGCTGAAGGAGAATATGCTGGCGCTGCTGTACGCCTTGAGCGACGGCGGCCACTATACGCAGAAGCAGATCAGCGAGGAGTGGCTGATACCCAAGACGACGATAAACACCATCGTCAAGGAATGCGTTCGCAGCGGCCACGTCGTCCTGCGCCACGAGCCGCACAGCAAGGAAAAGCTCATCTGTCTGACGGACGCGGGGCGGGAGTACACTGAGGAAGTGCTGCGGACGCTCAAGCAGGCCGAGATGCAGGCCTTTGACGAGACGGTGAAGAAGTGCGGCGCTGGTATAACGGAAGTGTTCGAAGAATTTGCCGACCGGTTGAAGGAGGCCTGCGAAGCCGCCGGGCCGGAGAGCCCCTCCTCGGAGGAAAATTTTGACTGAAGCCTGAGAGCAGGCACTGAATTTGTATGAAAAATCGTTTATCCCAAGAATTTAATACGCGTACTCTCATAAAGTTTGCGATGCCCACTACGGTGATGCTGGTGTTCATGTCCCTTTACCAGATGGTGGACGGCGTGTTCGTCTCCAATCTGGTGGGCGAAAACGCGCTTTCGGCGCTGAATATCGTGTATCCTGTTCCGAGTGTGGTGATAGCGGTGTCCATAATGCTCGCCACTGGCGGAAGCGCTGTTATAGCCAGAAACATGGGGGAAAAGAAGGAACGCGAGGCAAGAGAGAACTTTTCCCTCATAATAGCAGCCGGCCTGGTCGTGGGCGCTGCCATTACGGTTTTCGGGCTTTTGTTTCTGGAGCAGATAGTCCTCGCACTGGGCGCCACGCCGGCCTTATACGAGTACTGCTGCGACTATCTGAGGGTGCTGCTGGCGGCCGCACTGCCGGCGGTGTTCCAGATGCTTTTCCAGACCTTCTTCGTGACTGCGGGAAAGCCGGCGCTGGGCCTGGTGACGACGGTCATAGGCGGCATCGTGAATGTTGTCTTCGATTACGTTTTCATAAAGCTCTGCGGCATGGGCGTCACCGGAGCGGCCATTGCTACCTCCATGGGCTATGCCGTGCCGGCGCTTTCCGGGCTGCTGTATTTCACGTTCAACCGCAGGGGAACTCTGTATTTCGTCAAGCCGGTGTTCAGGAAAAGAGTATTGCTGCATGCCTGCGGCAACGGCTCGTCGGAGATGGTCAACAACATAGCCATAGCCATCACCACCTTCATCTTCAACAAGCTCATGCTCAAGTACGCGGGCGAGGCCGGCGTGGCCGCCATAACGGTGGTGCTGTACGCACAGTTCCTGCTGACCTCGGCTTTCATGGGCTTTTCCGGCGGCGTCGCGCCGGTCATCAGCTACAACTACGGCAGGATGAACGAGGGACAGCTGCGGAAGATATTCCGCATATCCATGGGCGTGGTCGCCGCCTCGTCCGTGCTGGTTTTCGCGTTCTCAGAGCTGGGCTCCTCACTGGTCATCGGCGTTTTCGCGTCCCCAGGCAGCGAGGTTTTCATGCTGGCGAAGCACGGCTTTGGGGTCTTCGGCGTGAACTTCCTGTTTGCCGGTCTGAACATATACGCATCCGGCATGTTCACGGCCTTTTCGGACGGACTGGTGTCCGCCGTCATCTCATTCCTCAGGACCTTTGTGTTCCTGGTAGCGTCGCTGCTGATCCTCCCGGCGCTCCTGGGCATAGACGGCGTCTGGCTCGCCGTCCCCGCCGCCGAGATCCTGGCCTTCATCGTGTCGGTCTACTACCTCGTGACACGCAGAAGGAAATACCATTACGCCGGCAAGCCTATTAAATAAACGATAGCCCCCGGGCATCGCCCGGGGGCTATCGTTTCGTTGGTTTATTTCCCTTCTTCCAGTGCGGCGAGGTCCATGTACTCGTCGTAGGTGCACATGCGGTCCGTGATGGAGCCGTCGGGATTTATCTCGATGATGCGGTTGGCCACAGTCTGCGTGAGCTGGTGGTCGTGGCTCGAGAAGATGATGTTGTAGGGGAAGGCCTCGAGGCCGTTGTTGAGCGCGGCGATGCTCTCGAGGTCGAGGTGGTTAGTCGGCTGGTCGAGCAGCAGCACGCTCGCGCCGGAGAGCATGAGCTTGGAGATCATGCAGCGCACCCGTTCGCCGCCGGAGAGCACGTTCACGGGCTTGTACACCTCGTCGCCCGAGAACAGCATGCGGCCCAGGAAAGTGCGCAGGCTCTCGCGCTTGTCTTCCGAGAACTGGCGCATCCAGTCCATGATGGAGAGCTCGCAGCCCTCGAAATACGCGCTCGAGTCCGTCGGCATATAGCCCTGAGTAGTGGAGACGCCCCACTTTATCTCGCCGGAGTCCGGCTCCTCCTCGCCCATGAGCAGCTTGAAGAGCAGCGTCACGGCCAGCTCGTTGCGGCTGATGACGGCTATCTTGTCCTCCTTGCCCATGATGAAGCTCACGTTCTTGAGCACCGGCACGCCGTCCACGGACTTACACAGGTCGGTGACGAAAAGCCTGTCCTTGCCCGGCTCACGGGCGGCCTTGAAGCCGACCCAGGGATAGCGGCGGCTGGATGCGGGCAGCTCTTCGACGGTGAGCTTGTCGAGCAGCTTGCGGCGGCTGGTCGCCTGGCGGGACTTCGACTTGTTCGCCGAGAAGCGGCGGATGAAGCTCTGCAGCTCCTCGATCTTCTGCTGAGCCTTCTTGTTCTGGTCTTTGATGAGCTTCTGGATGAGCTGGCTGGACTCGTACCAGAAGTCGTAGTTGCCGACGTACATCTTTATCTTGCCGTAGTCGATGTCGACGATGTGCGTGCAGACGTTGTTGAGGAAGTAGCGGTCGTGGCTCACGACCAGGACCGTGCCCTCGTAGTCCATGAGGAAGTCCTCGAGCCAGACCACGCTCTTGAGGTCGAGGTTGTTCGTCGGCTCGTCGAGCAGTATGATGTCCGGTTTACCGAAGAGCGCCTGCGCGAGCAGCACCTTTACCTTGAGACGGGGGTCCATGTCGCCCATCATGGTGCCGTGGAACTCCATGTCCACGCCGAGACCCTGGAGTATGCGGCCCGCGTCGCTCTCGGCCTCCCAGCCGCCCAGCTCCGCGAACTCCTCCTCGAGCTCGCTTGCCTTTATGCCGTCCTCGTCCGTGAAGTCGTCCTTTTCGTAGATGGCGTCCTTTTCCTTGCCGCACTCGTAGAGCCGCATGTTTCCCATGATGACGGTCTCGAGCACCGTGTGGTCGTTGTACATGTTCTGGTTCTGCTTGAGCACGGACATGCGGGCCTTGGGGTCCACGTAGACGTGGCCGCTCGTGGAGTCTATCTCGCCCGAGAGTATCTTGAGGAAGGTGGACTTTCCCGCGCCGTTGGCGCCGATTATGCCGTAGCAGTTGCCGGCGGTGAACTGAAGATCAACATTCGAAAAAAGTACCTGCCCGCCGTATTGCAGGCTGAGATTCTCAACAGTTATCATTAGCTCTCTCTCCCCGGGAAGTTTTACACCCCAGCATACCACAGCCGCGGGGAGTTTATCAAGGGGAGTTTGCCCGCGCCGCACTCTGAGCGGCGCGGGCATGGCTTTCAGGCAAGGCCCAGGCGCGCTATCTCACGGCCCGCGGCGTCTGTAAGGCCTGTGAAATCCACGAAGGGGCGGTAGACCGCCTCCAACTCGTCGTGCAGGGCCTTGGCCGCAGCGAGGCTGAGCACGGCCATGTCGCAGAGACCCTCGGTCATGCGGGCCTCCGCCTTCAGCGCCCGGCGCACGGAGCGGTCCTCGGCAGCGGCAGGCAGCTGGTCGAGATGCAGGCAGCGGCAGGTCTCGGGCAGCGCCGTGCCGTCGCGCAGGTCCGCTACAAAGCCGAGCCCCAGGTCGGGTATCGCCATCGCCTCAAGGGTGCCGGGCAGCAGCCAGTGCGGGCAGAGCAGAACGTCGAGCCCGCGCGCGAGCGCCTCCTCGGCCATGGTCTCCATGAACACAGAGGCGAGGCCGAAGCGTCCCTCGAGCCGGTAGATGCGCTCACAGAATGAGGGCAGTGTCTCAGTGCAGAACACCCGGCCCTTACAGGTGGCTCCGCCCAGGAAGCGGCGCGCGGCGCGGCCTCGTCCCGCAGACTTGCTGGAGCGCGGCAGCTCACGTCCGGCCATGGAGCGCGCCCGCTTTGCCGCCGCTTCGCGGTCTCCGGCGGCAAGATAGGCCCCAGCGGGCCCGGTCGCCGCAGCCGCGGCCGCGGAGAGCAGGGAATAGGCCCGCGCATAGTGCGCGCGGTAGGCGCCTGTCAGCGCCTCGAGCTGCGCCGCCGCGCCTCGGGCGCGGGCACAGTCACAGAAGACGCCGAGGTTCAGATAGTCGCCCGTCGCGCCGAAGCAGGCCGGGTCCATGATGTGCGGAGACGTACCGTCCGCATAGCCGAGGCGCAGAGCGGGGATGTACACCCCGTCAAGCGAATCCGGGTCGCCGGAGCAGTGAATGTATTCCACGTCCAGGCCCTTGTCCGCCGCAGCTTCGCCTATGCGGCGCATGAAGCTGGACTTGCCGCAGCCGGGCCCGCCCTTGATCACACGAAGAAAATCGCCCTCGCCCCGGCAGTAACCGTCGTAGAGAGAGCAAAACCCGTCCCCGGAGTTGGAGCCGAGAAACCAGCGCGTTATAAGCTGCTTTTCCATATATGCATACCCCTCAAACACGTTTTCCCTATAACTTATGCCGTCCGGAGTCCGATTGACAACGCGTATGGCGCAGGGTATAATCCCAAAAGCGAGGTGAGAGCATGTATAAAACCATACTGTTTGATTTCGACGGTACCATATTTGATACAGGCGAAGGCATCATGAAGAGCGTGCAGTATTCAGCACAGGCCTTCGGTTACGATGAGCCGGATTACCGGGCGCTGCGCTGCTTCGTCGGCCCGCCGCTGGTGGAGAGCTTTATGAAGCGCTACGGCGTGGATATGGAAACGGCACGCGCCATGACGGCCAAGTACCGTGAGCGCTATTCCGTGCAGGGCCTGAACGAGTGCTCCGTATATCCCGGCGTGCCGGAGCTAGTGGAGCGGCTCAAAAAAAGCGGCCGGAAAGTCGTGGTCGCCACCGGCAAGCCCACGAAGTTCACGGTGGATATCCTCGTACGCAATGGCCTCGGCGAGCTCTTTGACGACGTGCTCGGCAGCGAGTTCGACGGCACGAGGGGCCAGAAATGGGAGGTCATCTCCGAGCTGCTCGAGCGCTACGGCTCCGAAGGGGCTGTAATGGTCGGCGACCGTGACAATGATGTCAAGGGCGCGAAAAAGTGCTCCATTCCCTGCATAGGCGTCTCCTGGGGCTACGCCGAGCCTGGCGAGCTGCTCTCCGCTGGGGCTATATATCTTGCTGAGACAGTGGATGAGCTGGAAAATATCTTAATAAGATAGTTTATGCTTGACTCTATCCGTATAAGATAGTAATATATCTTATATGGATAGGGTCATTTTACATTCGGATATCAATGCCTGCTACGCCAGTGTGGAGCTGTTGTTTCAGCCGGAGCTGAGGGGCAGACCCGTGGTCGTGGGCGGGGACGAGGAGCGGCGTCACGGCATAGTCCTGGCCAAGACTGAGGAGGCAAAGAGGGCCGGGGTAAGGACGGGAATGACGCTGTGGCAGGCGCGGAGCCTGTGTCCCGAGCTCGTCGTCGTCCCGCCGCACTTCGACAGGTACATTCACTACTCACGAGAGGTGCAGCGAATCTACTCGGAGTACACGGACCGGCGGGAGCCCTTCGGCATAGATGAGAGCTGGCTGGATATCACGGGCTGTCTGCGCGCCGGCGAGGGCGAGCGCGCGGCGCGGGAGATAGGTGCGCGGGTGAAGCGTGAGCTGGGATTGACGGTCAGCGTCGGCGTATCGTGGAACAAGGTGTTTGCCAAGCTGGGCTCGGACTACAAAAAGCCCGACGCCGTGACGGTCATAGACCGCAGCAACTTCCGGGATATCGTCTGGCCGCTGCCGGCGGAGGAGCTGCTGTTCGTCGGCCGCTCGACGCGTGTGCGCCTCGCCGCGCTCGGCATACACACGATAGGAGACATCGCACGGACGGAGGAACGGGTGCTCAAGCTCCGGCTCGGAAAGATGGGGGAGGTGCTGTATGCCTACGCAAACGGTCTGGACAATTCCCCCGTGCTTCGCGAGGGCGAATATGCCCCGGCCAAGAGCGTGGGCAACGGCACAACCACGCCTCGGGATATGCATTCCCTGGAGGACGCCATGCCCGTGGTCGTGAGCCTCTGCGAGTGCGTGGGCGCGCGGCTGCGGCGCATAGGTATGCGCGCGGGCGTACTGACTTTGGAGCTGCGCTCTCCGGAGCTCCATTGGATAAGCCACCGCCGCCGACTGGAGCTGCCCACGGACTGCGACCGGGAGCTGGTGAGCACCGCGCTCTCGCTGCTGGGAGAGGCGCACAGCTGGCCGGCGCCGCTTCGCAGTCTGGCCGTGCGCGCTGAGGAGCTCGTGCCCGCCGCCGCGCCCGAACAGCTCGACATGTTCACAGACCGGGCCGATATCGAGCGCCAGCGCCGCCTCGATGCCGCCGTGGACCGTCTGCGGGGCCGCTTCGGCGCGGGCTCCGTGCTCCGCGGCGCCGTGTTCGCAGACCCTTCGATGGCCGTCCCGCCCGCGCAGGAGGAGTTCGCCTTCGTGCGGAAACTTGGATAAGGTACTTGACAGAAGCGGAAGTGTGCTATATTATGATGATATCATTTTGATATCAAGGAGATAGAGAAAAATGAAAAACACCGACATACAGGAGCGGGTGCTCCAGCCCGCGAACGGGCTACCGGTACTTATACTTGAGCTGGTGCTGATAGTTGTATCAGTGCTGCTGATGATAGGCGGCGTGGTGCTGATGAGCTGGAGCCCGCTGTTCGGCGTGCTGGCCATTATAGTGGGGCCGATACTGCTGATTGCGGACTGCATCTGCTTTGCGGGGCTCAAGTCGGTGCGCCCGAACGAGGCGCTGGTGCTGACGCTGTTCGGCAGCTATCATGGCACGGTGAAGGAGCCGGGCTTTTACTTCGTGAACCCCTTCTGCTCGGCGGTGAGCCCGGCCTATGACAAGGCTGCGGCGGAGGCGATGAAGAAGGCGAAGGAGGCGGACGCGCACAGCGCGGCGAACATGTCCTCCTCCGCGATAACGACGCGCCGCCGCGTGTCGCTCAAGACAATGACGCTGGACAACGGCCGTCAGAAGGTGAACGACGTGCTGGGCAACCCCATCATCATCGGCGCGGTGGTCATCTGGCGCGTGGTGGACCCGACGCGGGCCGTGTTCTGCGTGGAGGACTATCCGTCGTTCCTCTCCATCCAGACGGACTCGACGATACGCAACATCGCGCGGCTGTATCCCTACGACATCTTCGACGAGGACGAGGACGACGCCTCGAGCGAGAAGTCTCTGCGCGGCAGCTCCCTTGAGATAGCCGAGAGCATGAAGGCGGAGCTTCAAAAGCGCGTCGAGGAGGCAGGAATTGTGGTCGAGGAGGTGCGGATAACGCATCTGGCGTACGCCGAGGAGATAGCGGCGGCCATGCTCCAGCGCCAGCAGGCGGCGGCAATAATCGCGGCGCGGCAGAAGATAGTTGACGGCGCCGTGGGCATGGTGAAGATGGCGATAGACCGTCTCGGTGAGGACGAGGTCGTGGTGCTTGACGAGGAGCGCAAGGCGGCTATGGTGTCGAATCTGCTGGTCGTGCTCTGCGGCAACCGCGACGCGCAGCCCGTCGTGAACAGCGGGTCGATATATTGATGCCGGGCGAGAAGCTGACGCCGGAGGCGCGCGAGGCGGCCCTGCGCGAACGGCTGGAGCGCATAGAGGCGCTCGAGCGCGAGATCAAGGAGCGCGAGCGCGCCGTTAAGGCGAAGGAGGGTGCGAAAAAGCAGATAGTCCTCCGCCTGTCTCCGACGCTGTGGGACGAGATAGCCGCCTGGGCGGAGGAGGATTTCCGCTCCATAAACAGCCAGATAGAGTATCTGCTCACCTCAGCCGTCCGTGAGCGGAAGAAGAATAAATAAAATCCGCCGAAGCGGATGGGACCAAAGGGGGGAAGCCTGCAGGGGCTTCCCCCTTCCTGCATCCCTGCGTGTAAAAAGCACCATCGACAAAAGGTCTACAGCTGTGTTAAACTGTCAGGGAACAAAGCATGGCTCACAGCGTCTAAAAACGGGGTGCGGCCTTATGAAACTGTTGATCCTCAACGCCTTCGCCCATTTCCTGACTGACGCCGTCTGCGCGGCGGCGCTGTTCGGTCCGATAGCGGCTGCGGGCGGGGATTTCTCGTTTGCCTTGATCATATATAATACCGTCGCTTTCACGGCGCAGTGCGTTGCGGGAATGCTCATGGACGCGCTCAGGAGGCACGAGCGGCTCGCGGCGCTCGGACTGGCTGTGTGTGCTCTCGGCGCGCTGCTGCCTCTGCCGGGGCTAGCCGCGGCGGCGCTCGTGGGTCTGGGAAATTGTATTTTCCACGTCGCGGGCGGAACCGTGACGCTCAAGGGTTCCTCAAGCGCCGGGCCGCTGGGCGTGTTTGTAGCGCCCGGAGCCGTTGGGCTCGCGCTGGGGACTCTCTGGCCCGGGCTCAGGCTATGGCTCTGTGCCGCGGCATTGGCAGCTGCCTCAGTCATGTGGCTGGCAGCCCGTGGAGAGCCGGAACTCAAGCGCCTCAAACCGGGCAGGCACGTGCCCTGGGGCGCCGTCGCCGCGCTGACGCTTGCTGTTGCAGTGCGCGCGATAGGCGGCTGTGCGGCGGAATTCCCCTGGAAGACAGGGGCGGCCATGAGCCTTGTTACGGCGCTTTTCGTATTTGCGGGCAAGAGCCTCGGCGGCCTGGTCTGCGATAAAGCAGGTCCGACGCGGACCGCGCTCATATCCATACCTGCCGCAGCGGTGCTGACGGCCTTTTGCGCCGCTTGGGCAGCTCCGGCGCTTGCCGGGCAGCTGCTCGTCAACCTGACCATGCCCGTCACGCTCTGGCTTATCTACCGCGCCATGCCGGACAGCCCCGGTTTTGCCTTCGGCCTTGCTGCGGCGGCGCTCTGGCCGGGAACGCTTGCCGGTCAGCTCATAAGCCTCACGGGCGCCTGGAACAGCGTGCTTATAGTAGCTTCCTTCGCCGCGGGACTCGCGGCCATAATATACGCAGAAAAGAAACTATCGGAGGTGCCGGTATGAAAAAGCTGAAAGCCATCCTCGCCGCCGCGTTCACGGCGCTGTGCCTCGCGGTACCCGCATTTGCGGATATAGCCATCGAGCCGGAGCCCACAACAGGCTCGAACGCTCCGCTCATAGCCGCCGTCGTCATAGTCGTTGCAGTGGCGGTAATACTTGTCTCGGCCTTTGCCGTCAGAAAGAAGCGCAGATGAAAAAGCTGATCCGTATCTCACTCCTGGCGCTTGCCCTGGCGGGCTGCTTCACGCTCTTTGCCCTGGCCGACTCAGCCACGGACGCGGCCTTTGTGGTGATCGTTGGAATACCCCTGCTGCTTGCCATCCTGGCGGTCATCGTCATCGCCGCCGCGGTCATAATCATACGCTCCGGCAAAAAAATGCGCTCGGACGGGGAGCCGCCTGAGCCTGCGAGGAGGAAAAAGAGATGAAAAAGCTTCTGCGTATCCTGCCGCTTATGCTTGTCTTTGCCGCCTGCTTTATGGTCTTTGCCTTCGCCGACGTCGCCACAGGGGCGACCTTCGGCGTGTTCATCGGCATACCGCTGCTTGTCATTGTCGTGGCGGTGGTGGTTATCACAGTAGCGGTCAAGGCTCTGCGCGCACGTAAAAAGGACAGGGAGGGCAAGTGAGCCTCGAGCTGCTATGGGCGGCGCTCCTCACCGTCGCGGTCGAGACGGTGTTCCTCGCCGTTACGTACCGGCGGGACGCGGCCTTTTTAGTGCTCTGCGCCGCGCTCAACATTGCCACCAACCTCGCGCTGAATTTACTCCTGTCCTGCCTGCCGCAGGGCGAGCTCTACTGGCTCATATACCCGCTCGAGCTTGCCGTCGTCGCCATAGAATACGCCGTATACACCTATGCCTGCGGCGGCTCGAAGAAGCTCTTTTTGCTGACCCTGGCCGCAAACGTCCTGAGTTACTGCATTGGACTGGCGTTATTCGGCCATGTCTGAGAAAGGAAGAAACATGAAGAAACGTCTGCTCTGCCTCATCCTCGCCTGCCTTGTGCTGACCACCTGTGCTTTTGCCTATGGCTCCGGCACCGGCGAGGCCGTGTACACCAACCGCTGGAGCCTCGCGAGCGGCTTCACCTATGAGAATGCCTTCTCCTACAATTCCTCCGGGAGCCGCAACGAGACCTTCCTCATAGAAAACAAGCCCGGCAGCTCTATCTATCCCATAGTTCTCGCCTGCGACACCATCTACGGGGGCATGACCATCACGCAGATGATAAGCTACGCCGAGGGACTGGGCTACAACGTCGTGGGCGCGATAAACGCCGACTTCGGCTACTGGGAGACCCGTATCTCCTGCGGCATGGTCGTCGAGGACGGCATCTACAAGTCCTCGCCCGAGGGCAACAGCGCCATCGGCTTCACCGATGGGCGAGCCTATGCGAGCTACAAGCCGGAAGTTTACATAACGCTTGAGAACGACACGCAGGGCAGCTCGGTTACGACGACGCACCTGAACAAGACCCGCGCTGACAACGGGCTCTACCTGTACAGCGAGTACTTCTCCACGGTATCGACCCGCACGTCGACCTCCGGCTGGTACGTGCGCATGAAGGTGCTCTCCGGTGAGATAACGCTCGACGGCGAGATGCAGCTCGAGGTGGTGGATATCATCCAGGGTGAGAAGAGCGTGCCGATAGGGGAGGGCTATGTCATCCTCACGGCCTCCGATGCCGCGGGGCAGGACGCCGCGCTCTCGAAGTTCTCGATAGGCGACCGCGTGACGCTCTCTACCGAGTGCTCCGACTCGAAGCTGGCGCAGCAGGACTGGGTCTCCGGCAGCGGCAACATAATTGCGAAGGACGGCAAGGTGTTTGACGAGGACGGCTGGGACAGCTCCATCACCTCGACGAATCCGCGTACAGCGATAGGCATAAAGAGCGACGGTACGGTGGTGTACCTCGTCATGGATGGACGCACGACGGCCTCCAAGGGCTCTACGCTGCGTGAGCTGGCGGAGGACATGATATCGATGGGCTGCACGACCGTGGTAAACATGGACGGCGGCGGTTCCTCCACGCTGGCGCTGCGTATGCCGGGTAAGGACGGCTTCACGATAGTGAACGAGCCTTCGGACGGCTCGCTGCGCTCGGTATGCTCGTATATACTCTTTGTGACGGACAGCGCGGCCTCGGGCAGCGCGCGGAATCTGTTCATTGAACAGGACGGCGCGTACATTCTCGCGGGCAGCTCGATGGAGCTCGACTACGCGGCGACGGACAACGCGCTCAGAACAGTCGAGACCCCGAACGTGACGGCCTCGGCCTCGCGCGGGAGCGTGAGCGGGAACGTGTACACCGCCCCGGCCTCGGCGGGGACCGACACGATAAAGCTCAGCTCCGGCTCTGCCTACGGCAGCGGTACGCTGCATGTGATAACGAAGGCCGACACTCTCAGCATCACGGACGCCGAGAGCGGCACGGCGCTGACGAGCGCGGTGCTCGAGCAGGGCGAGACGCTGAGTCTCGCGGTGAGCGCGAAGTATCTGCTGCGCGATGTGTACATGAACCCGGAGGACGTGACGTATTCGGTTAGCGGCAGTATCGGCACTATAACAAAGGACGGCCTGTTCACGGCGACCGGCGCTCCGGGCGCTGAGGGCACGATAACCGTAGCCGCGGCGGGAATAACGGCCGAGGTGACGGTGAAGCTGGACACTGAGTTTGCAGACATGAACGGGCACTGGGCTGAGAGCTATGTCAAGGCCCTGTACAAGGACGGCATCGTAACGGGCATAACTGACACTGAGTTTGGGCCCGACCTGTCTATGAAGCGCTGTGACTTCGTGCTGATGCTGTACCGCGCGGTTGGTTCTCCGAGCGTGTCTGAGCGCTCCGGATTCACGGACGTGCCGGACAGCGCGTATTACGCCACCGCGGTAGCTTGGGCTTATGCCAACGGTATAACCGACGGCAAGGGCGAAGGCACATTTGCCCCGTCCGATACGCTGACGCGCCAGGAGGGCTTCACCTTCCTGTACAGGGCGCTGAAGACGCTGGGCGTGAGCTATACGGATGCGGATGCCTCGCAGCTGGATAGGTTCCCGGACGCCTCGTCCGTGGCGAGCTGGGCGCAGACGCCAACGGCTACTCTGATAGCTCTGGGCGTGGTCGAAGGCAGCGACAGCGGCCTTATCCCGACCAGCAGCCTGACCCGCGCGCAGATGGCCAAGATGCTGCAAACCGCCCGCGAACTGGCCTGAGTGCGGACGGAAAGTAAAAGAGAATCCCCGCCACTTGCTGTGGCGGGGATTTTTTTCATTGTCCGGTTGAGCAGGTGCGGCGGCTCTTTATGAAGCTCAGCTTCGTTTCGGAGATAAGCACGGCTATGAAGATGAGCACGAAACCTGCGACGGTCTTGAAGCTCAGCTGCTCGTGGTAGAAGATGACGGACAGCAGCGTGCCGAACACCGACTCCAGAGTCAGGATTATGGAGGCCGTCTGCGGCGGGGTGTGCTTTTGTCCGATGGTCTGGAGCAGGAAGCAGATGCCCGTGCATATGAAGCACAGATACGCTATCGACCACCAGGCCGAGGCCGGAACGCCCTGCGGGAAGTCCGAGACCAGCGGCGCGCTTATCCAGCACCAGAGGCCCGCAACCGCAAATTGCAGCATCGACAGCAGCACGGGGCTGCGACCCTCTACCGCCCGCGCGGTGAGGATGATGTGCAGCGCGTAGAAGAAGCCGCAGCAGATGGTGAGCGCGTCGCCAAGGCCCAGGCTGAGCCCTCCGTCAAGCGACACGAGCGCCATGCCGCAGATGCAGATGAGCGCCGCTGAAATGTTGTAGGCGTCCGGGCGCTTTTTGGTGAAAAACCACCACATGAAAGGCACGATAACGCAGTAAGTCGCCGTCAGAAACGCATTTTTGCCCGGCGTGGTGTACTCGAGGCCGAAGGTCTGGAGCGTGTAGGCTGCAAAGAGCGCCGTTCCGAGGCCGAGACCACGTTTGAGGTACTGCAAATCGAGCTTGCGCAGCTCCTTGATGCCGATCAGCGCCATGAGCAGCGCCGCGCCCGTGAAACGGAACGCCAAGACCCAGAGCGTGGGCACTGAATCCAGCGTGGACTTGAGGATTATGAACGAGGAGCCCCAGATGAGCGTGGCTCCGAGGAGCGAAAGCCTGCCGAGACGGCTGTTTTGGGTATTTGCCATATGCTTATCTCACGTATCCTTTTTCATATGCTGTGATGCGGCGCGGAGCATCAGCTTTTTGACGCCGGCGCCCTCAAAGCTTATCTCTATAAGCGCGTCGCCGCCCATGGGAGTTACCTTGGTTATCTCGCCGCGGCCGAAGGCGGTGTGCACCACGCGGTCGCCCAGCTTGAAAGCGGGGGCGTCCTTGTGCGCCGCAGGAGCCTGGAAGGTTCCGCGCTGCTTCTGCTGTCTGAGCGCGGCAAGCGCGCCCGGGCGAGGACGCTCGTGCTGACGCTGGTGGGACTCGTCCTGCCCGCCGTGATCCCGGCTGACGCCGGAGCGCTCCATGTCCTCGGCGGGTATCTCATCAGTGAAGCGCGAGGGCAAGTTCATGGAGGTGCGGCCGAAGATCATCCTCTGACGCGCGCAGGTCAGGCAGAGCCGCTCCTTCGCGCGGGTGAGCGCGACGTAGCAGAGCCGGCGCTCCTCTTCCATCTCCTCGGGTTCGCCTATGCAGCGCGCGCCGGGGAAGAGCCCCTCTTCCATGCCGACGATGAACACGTCCGGGAACTCCAGGCCCTTGGCGCTGTGCATCGTCATCATGACGGCGCAGTCCGCGTCGCGGTCATAGCTGTCTATGTCTGTGTAGAGCGCGACCTCGTCCAGGAAGCCGGCGAGCGAGGCGTCACCCGTCTCCTTTATGTAGCCGAGGATGTTGGTCTTGAGCTCGTTGACGTTCTCTATGCGCGCCAGCGACTCGTCCCCGCCCTTCTCCTGAAGGGCGCGTATGTAACCGGTCTGCTCGAGCACGGCGTCGTAGAGGACGTCAACCGGCTGGGTCTCCGAGAGCTCGCGCAGGTAGCCGAGCATATCGCAGAACTGAATGAGCTTCGCCGCAGAGCGCTTGAGCTCTTCGTACTCGTTGGCGCGGCGGATCACGTCGTAGAGGCTGCGGCCCTCGCGGGCTGCGATCTCCTGCGCCTGTTCAATGCTCTTGGCGCCGATGCCTCGTGCGGGGGTGTTTATGATGCGTGCGAGACGCAGGTCGTCCGAGGGTGCGAGCAGCACGCAGAGATAGGCCAGCACGTCCTTGATCTCGGCGCGGTCGAAGAAGCGCATGCCGCCGACGATGCGGTAGGGGATGCCGTTGCGCTTGAAGGCAAATTCGAGGCGGTTCGACTGCGCGTTCATGCGGTAGAGCACGGCGCAGTCGCGGAAGTTGCCGCCAGCGCCGCGGTGGGCGAGTATCTTCGAGGCCACGAACTGGGCCTCGTCATCCTCGTTGCGCGCGGTGTAGAGCAGCAGCTTGTCGCCGTCGCCCGCGTTGGTCCAGAGGGTCTTGCCCTTGCGCTCCGTGTTGTTGGCGATGACGGCGTTGGCCGCGGAGAGGATGTGGCCGGTGGAGCGATAGTTCTGCTCCAGCCGGATGGTGCGGCAGCCCTTGTACTGCTTTTCGAAGCTGAGGATGTTCTCTATTGTCGCGCCGCGGAACTTGTATATGCTCTGGTCGTCGTCGCCGACAACGCAGATATTGCCCCAGCCGTCTGCCAGCATGGAGGCCAGCATGTACTGGAGGTTGTTCGTATCCTGATACTCGTCGATGAGGACATATTTGAACTGCCTCTGATAGTGCTCCAGCACGTCCGGGTGCTCCTGGAAGAGCCGGACAGTGTTGTAGAGCAGGTCGTCAAAGTCCATCGCCCCGGCGGAGAAGAGGCGGGCAGCGTAGACCTTGTATATCTCGGCGATCTTCCGGAGCCTCGGGTCCGAAGCGGAGCCGTACTTGGCGGAAAAGCCCTCAGGGGAGAGCAGCTCGTCCCTCGCGGAATCCAGCCGCGCGAGGATTGATTTCGGCGGGTAGACCTTGTCGTCGAGGTCCATTTCCCGGATGATGCTCTTCATGATGGAGAGGCGGTCCGAGGTGTCGTAGATGGTGAAATCTCGCGGATAGCCCAGCTTGTCGGCGTCGCGGCGGAGTATGCGGACGCAGGCCGAGTGGAAGGTGCGGGCCCAGATGTCGTTTGCCCGCTCGCCCAGCATTTTTTCCAGCCTGGCCTTGAGCTCATCGGCGGCCTTGTTGGTAAAGGTGATGGCGATGATGCGCCAGGGCTCCACGGGCTCGTATGCAGCGAGGCGGCGCGCCTCGTCCGAGGGACCGGCCTCCAGCACTGCAAGGTCCGCCTCCGTTGCGCTCTCCGGCACCTCGTCCGTATCCGAGGCGCGGCCGTATTTGAGCAGATTTGCGACCCTGTTTATCAGCACTGTGGTCTTGCCGCTTCCAGCCCCTGCAAGAACCAGCAGAGGGCCTTCCGTGGCTAGCACGGCCTCCCTCTGCATGGGGTTGAGCTTTGCGAAATCGGCCTCTATTATCCTTTTTCGCGCTGCAATATATCGTTTTTCGAAGTCTGTTTTCATAGCAGCGATATTCTACCACAGGAAATCCTCGCGCACAACCCCCACAAAGGGCCAAAAGCCGTGCAAAATCCCGCCTTTTCTTCTGCACGTACGTGTGTGCTCTACACAAACACACACAAAGAAGAAAATTATGGCATCAAGTCCGAAACAGCAGAAAAACTGTGCAGAACGCCGATAATACAGCTGACTAAAAGTGATTTGTTGTAAAATCGGTACATTGACAATTTAAAGCGAAGTGGTATAATGCACACAACTGAAAGACAGTCAAAGGCTGTGACTGCGCAGAGTACCCGGATTTTGAGTCTGCAGAGAAGTGCCGGTTGGTGCAAGGCACGAGGCGAGAGCCGGGGAATACACGCAAGAGCCGCCCCTCGAAAGCGAGCATTCGCCGGTAGGCCGGGCCGGGTTTCTCCCGTTACAGAGATAGGGTATATTTCCTGCGCATGCGGGCGTACCCGAAGAGGCCGCAGACCGTGAGGCTGCGGTAAATTGAGGTGGTAACACGGGATTTGGCGCTCGTCCTCTGTATTGGAGGAAGGGCGTGTATTTTTTTCTCTTCTTCCGGCGTCCGTCGCCGCCAAAGGGCAGGCGCAATAAACGAAAAGGAGAGTAAAAAATGGCCAACATCAAATTCCACACCGGTATGGACATCCCCCTCGAGCTGCACAAGGTGCGCATGGTACAGAAGCTCAACCTCCAGCCCATAGAGCGCCGCGCGGCGGCTATCACCGAAGCAGGCAACAACACCTTCCTGCTCAAAAACGAGGACATCTTCCTCGACATGCTGACCGATTCCGGCGTCAATGCGATGAGCGACCGCCAGACCGCCGCGATGCTCATCTGCGACGACAGCTACGCGGGCAGCGCGTCCTTCACGCGGCTCGAGAACAAGGTCCACGAGATATTCGGAACGAAGTTTTTCCTGCCCGCACATCAGGGCCGTGCCTGCGAGAACATCCTCGCCATGGCCTTTGTGAAGCCCGGCGACGTGGTGCCGATGAACTTCCACTTTACCACGACCAAGGCGCACATCACCCGCCTCGGCGGCCGCGTTGAGGAGCTGGTCATCGACGAGGGCCTTGCCACGACGAGCGACTGCCCCTTCAAGGGCAACTTCGACCTCGAAAAGCTCAAAAAGCTCATCGCCGAGGTTGGGGCGGAGCATATCCCCTTCCTGCGCGTGGAGGCGGGTACGAACCTCATCGGCGGCCAGCCGCTGAGCCTGCAAAATATGCGCGAGACCTGCGAGATCTGCCGCGAGCACGGCATAATGACGGTGTTGGACGCTAGTCTGCTGCAGGATAACCTCCACTTCATCAAGACGCGCGAGGCGGCGTGCAAGGATATGAGCATCCGTGAGATAACCCGCGCCGTGGCAGATCAGTTTGACATCATCTACTTCTCGGCGCGCAAGTTCGGCTTCGCGCGCGGCGGCGGCATCGCCATGCGTGAGCAAAAGCTCTGTGAGCAGATGCGCGAGCTGGTGCCGATGTTCGAGGGCTTCCTCACCTACGGCGGCATGAGCGTGCGCGAGATGGAGGCCATCACCGTAGGCCTGGAGGAGACGATGGACGAGGACGTAATCAGCCAGGGGCCCATCTTCATCGAGTTCATGTGCAAGGAGCTGCAAAAGCGCGGAGTGCCGGTCGTGACACCGGCAGGCGGCCTGGGCTGCCACCTGAACGCCCGTGAGTTTCTGCCGCACGTGGACGACCACGAGTACCCGGCGGGCGCTCTGGCGGCGGCGGTGTACCTCGCGGGCGGTATCCGCGGCATGGAGCGCGGCACGCTCAGCGAGCAGCGTGAGCCGGACGGCACGGAACCCATTGCGGACGTGGAGCTGCTGCGCCTCGCCATGCCGCGGCGTGTGTTCACCATGAGTCAGGTGCTCTACGCCGTAGACCGCATCGCGTGGCTGCACGAGAACCGCGAGCTCGTCGGCGGTTTGCGCTGGGTGGAGGAGCCCTCGAGCCTTCGCTTCTTCTTCGGACGGCTCGAGCCGACCAGCGACTGGCAGGAGAAGCTGGTTGCAAAATTCCGCGCCGACTTCGGCGACAGCCTTTGATATATAACGCTGAGGTCATATCCCTCCAAACGAAAGAAACCGGCCTTTTGGCCGGTTTCTTTCCTGTTTGCGGTTAACAGCAGTTTTAGTCCAGGGATTCCTTGTCCTTGGGGATGATGTTGTGCAGGATAAGGGCCACGATGGTGGCAACGACGACGGGGGACTTGCCGAAGATCATGGTGAAGGTCTCGGGGAACTGACCAATGGAGTCAGCAGCCTGCCATACGCCGACGCCGAGGGCCACGGAAAGGCCGACGACAGTGACGGTGCGCGGGCTGAGGCCCTTGGAGGTGATGAGCCTCATGCCGGTCATGGCGATGGTGGAGAACACGGAGACCGTCGCGCCGCCCAGGACGCACTGCGGGATGGTGGTCAGCAATCCGGAGAACTTGGGGATGAGACCGGCCAGCAGCATAAAGCCCGCCGCCAGCGCGAAAACGAAGCGGTTGATAACCTTGTTCGTCGAGACGATGCCGACGTTCTGGGAGTAGGTGGCCGTGGGCAGGCCGCCAAAGAGGCTGCCGAGCATGTTGGTGGCGCCGTAGCAGAGAATGCCGCCCTGCAGCTCGTTGTCGGTAGGCTCACGGTCCATGCCGCCTATGGTAGTCGAGGTGAAGTCACCTATTGCCTGCACGGAATTCACCGCGAACAGCAGTCCAAGTGCAACGCAGGCCGCAAAGTCAAAGTTGATACCGAAGGGCAGAAGATGCGGGGCCTCAAACCAGCTGGAGCTGGAAAGGCCGGAGAAGTCCACCATACCGAAGCAGAGGGCAACTATGTATCCGAAGATGATGCCGAAAAGCGTTGCGGCAAGCTTGGTGATGCCTTTGGTGTAGTTGCTCAGGAACACGACCATGGCGAGGGTCAGCAGCGCGACCACCCAGTTTTGCCAGGAGCCATAGACCAGTGCCTCGGTCAGACCGTTGGTCTCCACGACGAGCTGATAGGTGTTGGAGGTGCCGCCGGCCATGTAGTTGATGGCCGTGGGATAGAGCGAGAGGCCGATGGTGAAGACCACGGTGCCCGTGATGATGGGCGGGAAGAACTTGCGTATCTTCTTGAGAAAGAGGCCGACAACGAGCGCGACCGCGCCGCCTACCAGCATCGCGCCCGCAATGTTGGCAACGCCGAGGTGTCCGCCCTCACCGGCAATGGCCTGCATGCTGGGAACATAGGCAAAGCTTACGCCTATAATTACAGGAAGCCCCGAGCCGAAACGGAATCCTCCCTTTTTGCCGCCAATGGGGAATATCTGCAAAAAGGTAGAGATCGCCGAAACGACAAGCGAGGCTTGAATGAGTATAACGCGGTCGCTCATATCGAGGCCGGCCGCATTGGCAACTATGATGGCGGGGGTGACGCAGCCGACTATCATGGCCACGAGGTGCTGGAAGGCGAGGGAGAGCGAAGCGCCCATGGGAGGTATGCCGTGCGTGGTGAACAGCAGCTCCCGTCCGGTGAGTTTCTTTTCGTCCATGTGTTGCTCCTCCGATTCAGCGGGTCTCCCTGCCCCCACTTGTCAGAGGGGGCAGGGGCAGAGTGTCAGGTCTTTATTGTTCTGTCGCTCAGCAGAACTTGCGCTTCTGGGCGCGGTCCTCGAGGGCCTTGAGGGCGGCGGCG
>OLZO01000235.1_pt1 | contig 39026 bp, 34 predicted proteins | sample 1644431 | NCBI WGS metagenome assembly OLZO01 (sample SAMEA103958145, study PRJEB25191) | human gut metagenome | biome: human-associated habitat [ENVO:00009003]; feature: intestine environment [ENVO:2100002]; material: feces | place: Germany | collected 2013/2015
GCCTCTGGACTCCACCACCTTTGAAAAGGTGGACGAAACTTTTAAACGCGCGCGTCGCGCGCAGCGAAACGATGAACTCAGACGGCGGAGGCTATGGCGGCGACCAGGACGGGTGCCGTCCACAGGAGCATATAGGCCATGGCGTTCGCCGCAGTGACCGCGCCGACGCCGCCGGTGACGATGAGGATGAAGAACAGTACCACGCCGACAACGGCGCAGAGGGCGCCGAGAATGGTGCCCAGCGCGGAGGCTATGTACGCCTTTCGTCCGCAGTCCGCCACCTCGACGAAGGAGCCGAGGCCCTCGCGGGAGAGAAGCGCGGAAATCTGGCTGTCCTCGCCCGGCTCCGCGCCGGAGACTTCGTAGCGCCGCGCAAAGGGCGGGAAGTCGAAACCGTCTGTCGGCAGGCGATACTTCTGACGCAACATCAGTGGCGTCACAAGGAAATCGCGCACGGCGAAAAGCGGGTTGCGGTTCGAATGCAGCAGGCTCGCCAGCGCGGCGCGCACGGGGCCCGTCGGCTCATAGCTGATGTTGAAGATGCCGGTCAGCACTCCGCTTATTGCAATAAATACCGAGCTGCGCGAGGCCAGCTTCTGGGGTATCATGATGCCCATCAGCCGCATGAAGCCCGCGCTGCCGCAGATGACCTCCTGACCCTCGATTATGGAGGTCAGGCCGCCACCCTCGTGGCAGCAGAAATCCTCGACGCGGAGCATGGAACAGCCGTTTTTGCGCATCAGCTCAAGGAAGTTCGGCGCAAGCCCGCTGCCGGAGGCGCAGATCAGACTGCCCGCGGCGGAGATGACACGGTCAGGCTGCAGTCCGTCAAGAATGCGTATGCTCTCTATGGAGACGGAATCGCTGGGGAAAAGGTCCGTGTCCGTCACGACCAGCCGCTGGGAGCGGCCAATGTCGCGTATGCCGGGCCAGCCGGCCACCGCCGCACCGGCGCGGAAAACCCGCCTGGCAAGCACCGCGTAGGGCAGGGCGCAGGCAAGAAAGGCTGCAAATGGCGCGCAGCAGGAGGATATCGCCGCGAGAACGCGGAAAAAGCTGGTCCAGCTCCTGGTCACGGCCGTGGCGATCACAGAGAGCAGCAGGCTCGCCGCAATGAGCCAGGGGGCCAGGGAGGAAAAGACATTTTCCGCCGCGTCCGGTTCCTCGGAGCGGCGCAGCCAGCCGGTCGTAGGCCGCTTGAACTTTATGAGCGCCGCGCCCTCGTCGAGTACGCCAGTCTCGGCGCTGACGCAGAAGGGGTCCTCGGCCAGCTCCTGTGCCTTGGCAGAGAGCCGCAGGCCTCGGGCCGTGAGCAGCGCGCCCCAGAGCGCAAAGGTCATCGAGAGCGCCGCCGCCCCGCAGAAGGGCAGGCCCCAGCCGGCGGTACCGACCGCATAGCTCACGACAGCGTCCAGCGCCGAGGCGACGCATGAGAAGGATACCAGCGTCCAGAGCCCCGGGCGGTTGCGCACCATGCTCATTATGCCGTTAGTGAAGATGTCCAGCCCCAGCATGACCACCGTCAGCTCCAGGGCGAGACAGACGAGAGACGTGGTCTTGAGGTCGTGTCCCAGTGCACCTGCAGTGGGCAGACCGAAGGATATCCAGCAGAGTATGACGCTGAAAAACAGCGCCAGCCTGAAGCGTATCTTGAGCGAGGAGACGTTTGCCGCATAATATTTCGCGGCGCGGTCGGCGGGCATCTCCGGCCCGGTCTCGACCTCGTCCTCCACAGCGGCCGCCTCGCCCGCGATCATCGCGCGGCGCAGCTTGTAGCCGAGTATGGCCAGCGTACCGAGCACAGGTCCGGCCTGCTTCTCGGCCCCGCCGCGCCGGAAGCGGCGCCTGGGCGCGGGCGGCTCTTCATCCTCGGAGCCCTCGGCGGCATACTCCGCGTCCTCGTCCTCGAGACCGTAACCGCCGGTGCGTATGTTCTCGAAGGCGTCGGGCGTGTATTGCTCGGGCTCATATTCCTGTTCGGCGGAATATTCGGGCTCGGTCTCGTATTCCTGCTCGGGGATATACTCCGGCGCGGGAGCGTATTCCTGCCCATAGTCGGGCTCCGCGTCGTACGAAGGCTCGCTGACCTGGAAGGAATCTTCGCTGAAAGCCGCGTGCGTAAAGTTCGCCGTTTCCGCGGCGGGCTCAATGGGACGGGACACGAAGCCGGCCTCGTCCCCGGGCCGGGAGATGTTCCAGTTGGCGGAGCGGCGCTCTGCCTCTGCTATGACGTCGCCGAGATTGTAGACCTTGACGTCCTCGTCGCCCTCGGGCAGCTTGCCCATGCCGGGGCGGTAGACCTTTACGTCGTCGTCCTCGTCTGGTATGACCGGGGCGGCAGGCTCGTAGGCCTCATAGCGCTCGTACTCCCGCTCGCGTCGTGGGCGGTATTCGCGCAGCTCCTCGCGCTCGCGCTCACGGCGTCGGGAGGACTTCCGGGCGCGGCGGGGCCGATACTCGCGAGCAGGCGCCTCGTCCGCGTAGGAGGGGAAGCCCTCGGTGCCCTCGGCCTCAGCGCTGTCGGCGGTCCCGGCGAAGGTCTCGCCGAGCGCCTCCATCACTATGCGCCTCGAGCGCGCGCTGACCTCGTCCTCGGGCGGTACGCCCAAGCCAAAATCGCCATACTCGGCGAGTATGGCTTCCAGCGAGATATCGTCCACAGTGTCGTTCAGTTTATCTTCAAGGGAAATTCCGTTATCGGTCAAATCCAAAACCCTCTCTTGCGCCTACGCGCAAAGATACGAATACCAATATATCATACCGCGGCGGAAACTTAAAGCATAAAAATGAGGTAATTTGTAAATTCTCGCCTGAGAGCGTCGACAGAAGCAGAAAAAGCGCCCCTCCAGTTGCCGGAGGGGCGCCGCCGCACTCATTTTGTCTTTTGCCTGAGTATCTCGTACATCAGCACCGCCGCCGCGGTGGAGGCGTTGAGGGAGCTTACCTTGCCCTTGAGCGGTATGCTCACCAGAAAGTCGCAGCGCTCGCGCACAAGCCTGCCCAGACCTTCGCCCTCGGAGCCTATCACCAGCGCAATGGGGCCGGAGAAATCCGTCTCCCACATGGGGGAGCTGCCCTCGGCCGCCGCGCCGTAGACCCAGAGCCCGCGGCTTTTGAGCTCCTCGAGCGCCGAGGCGATGCTCGCAACGCGCGCCACGGCCATGTGCTCCGCCGCGCCCGCGCTCGTCTTACCGACTATCGCTGTCAGCCCCGCGCTGCGGTGCTTGGGGATGATGACCCCGTGGGCCCCTGCGCATTCGGCGCTGCGGATGATGGCGCCCAGGTTGTGCGGGTCGGATATCTCGTCGCAGACCACGACGAAGGGCTCCTCGCCCCGCTCTGCCGCGACCTTGAATATGTCGTCCACGCTGGCGTACTCGCGTACTGCGCACACGGCGATGACGCCCTGGTGCGCCTTCGTTACGCTCATGGCGTCCAGCTTGCGCCTGTCGCAGTCCGAGACCGTTATGCCCCGGTCGCGGGCCATGCCGGCAATGTGGCCCAGCACGCGGTCGGTTTCGCCGCGGGCTATGTATATCTTGTCAATGGCGCGCCCCGCCCGCAGAGCCTCCTGCACGGCGTTGCGCCCTTCTATGATGTCGTTCCTCTGCTCGTCCATACCTTTTCCCTCCACGATCTTCATTCACCCCATGATACCCCCTGCGTGCAAAACGTTCAAGGAAAATTTACAGACGGTATCGTCTATTTCTGCTATAATGCAAAAACAGACGGGACCGTCTATAATTTTCACAGGGGTGACAGAAGTGATTATGGAAATTCTGCGGCTGCTGCTGGCGATGGTGGCGGCGTATCTGGTGGGACGCCTGGCGGCAAAGCTGAGACTGCCTGCTATTCTGGGCTGGCTGGTGGCCGGCATGGTGCTTGGCCCTCACGCGCTGGGGTTGATCGACGACGCGCTGCTTGACGCAAAATGGTATAATGTAACGGAGAGCGTGCTGGAGTGCACCGTTGGATTGATGATAGGCTCGGAGCTCATCTGGAAGCGGATGAAGAGCTCCGGCAAGCAGATAATCGTGACTACCATAACGGAGTCTCTGGGCGCATTCGTGTGCGTGAGCGCCGTGTTCGGGGTCATTTTTGCACTGACGGACGTGCCGGTGTACCTGGCGTTCATGTTCGGCGGCATCGCGCTGGCTACGGCGCCCGCGCCCTCGCTCTCCATCGTCACGGACATGAAGACGGCGGGCCCGGTCACGAGCACGCTCATACCTCTGGCCGTGCTGGACGACCTGGTGGCGGCGCTGGTGTTTTTCCTGGTCGTTGCGGGCGTCACGGCGGCGATATCTACGGCGGGCGTATCGGTCGCGGGTGTTATGTTCCTGGTGTTCCTGCCGGTGCTCATCGGAGCGACGACGGGTGCACTTGCCGGGGCGCTGCTGCGCCGGGTGCGGGGAAAGGCCGCCTCGCTCTCAGTTATGCTGGCGACGCTGCTGGGTACCGCGGCGCTTGGTTTGTGGCTGAATTCCTCGGTGCTGCCCATGCCGACGCTCAATTTCCTGCTGCTCGGCATGGCATACTCGACGGTGTTTGCAAACATGATAGAGCAAAAGCAGCTGGATGACATCATGTCGGTCATGAACCCCGTGATCGGAGTGTGCATGATAGTCATCATACTCAACCTCGGCGCCCCGCTTGATTACCACCTGGTGCTGGGCGCAGGGGTCTATACAGCGGTTTACATAATTACACGAGCCGTCGGAAAATACGGCGGGGCAAGGATAGGCGCGTCGCTGACACACGCGCCGGACACGGTGCGGAAGTATCTGGGCTTCACGCTTTTGCCGCACTCGGGCGTGTCGCTGATGTTCACGGGAATAGCGGTGTCGGTGCTTGAGGGCCCTGCGCCGGAGTGTGCGAGGATAATCCAGGGCACGATAGCCGCGGCGGCGGTGATAAACGAGATAATAGCGGTGATACTTGCCAAGAAGGGCTTTGAGTGGGCCGGTGAGCTTGGCATGGCGGCCGAAGGGAGGAAGGAGCTTGAAGCAGAGCGAGAGACAGGAGCGCAGCCGCGCGCTGATACTTGAGGCAGCTGCGGAGGAGTTCGCGCGCCTAGGCTACGAGGGCGTGACGGTGGACGGCATCTGTGCGGGCCACGGCATTTCAAAGGGAATGATGTACCACTATTTCAGCGGCAGGGAGGAGTTGTTCCTCAAGTGCGCCGGTGCGGTGTTCACGCGGCTGAGCGAGCGGGTGAGGCAGGTAATGGATGACGCGTGCTGGGATGACATATCCGGCGTGATGCGTGAGTACTTCCTTGAGCGCGAGCGGTATTTTGCAGACCGGCCGGTCGAGAAGGCCATATTTGAGAACGCCATGTTCCGCACGCCTCACGGCCTTGAGGAGAAGGTTGCGGAACTGCACGAGCCGCTCAGCGAGTTGAACCGTGAGTTTGCGCGCCGCCTGACAGAACGCCTGACCCCGCGGCCAGGGCATACGAAGGAGGAGCTCCAGCGCTATTTTGAGGCAATTGACCGCGTCTACTGGCCGCTGTTGGGCAGTTTCAACGGCGAAAGCGGGCTGGCGAGTGTCGAAAATATGGTGCGCTCCGGCGAAACGCTTCTGGATATGCTTATCTTTGGTGCCGCACGTGAGTAAAAGCAAAATAAAAGTATCGCCCACCTTTTCAAAGGTGGGCGATACTTTTAAGCGCGCTTAGCGCAGTGGTCGGACAAAACGGCGCTCAATATGCCTTCGGCGGAGATGTCGGGAGCTTCAAGGACGTCAACTGCAAACTCGCGCAGCGCCGCGCTCGTGACCGGGCCTATCGAGACGCACTTTGCGCCGCCAATTTTGCCGCCTGCGGCGAAGAACTCACGCACGCCGCCGGCACTGGAAAACACGAGGTAGTCGGCCTCAGTGTCAGAGACGAGCCCGGTTTCCACCGTGTATATCGGCGTGTCCGTCACGGAAAAGCGCCCGGAGAGCGCCTCAGGCAGCTCCCGCGCGGCCAGCGCCGAGCGATAGAGCCGCACGTCGGCCCCGGGTTCCGCCGTCTCAAGCAGCGCCGAGGCAAGCCCCGCGCTTGTCTGACGCTCCGGGCAGAGGTCGGGGATTATCCCGTGCGAGCGCAGCGCCTCGCCGGTAGCCCGGCCGATGACCGCAAAGCGCCGCCCGCGCCGTCGAGCCCTTCCGAGACCCGCGCCGCCAGCGGAGCCACCCGTGAGCGCGCCGCGGAGAACACCCGTGCCCCTGCGGCGGAAAACAGCGCGCGCAGCTTGGACTGCACCGCGTCCGTCCCGGTGAGCGCCACGCGCACACCGGAGAGCGGCAGCGAGGCATCCGCAAGCGAGAGCTCCGCCACCGCGCCGACCACGATGACCGCCGGGGCCTCTACTTTCGCAGCGCGCTCCGCTATGTTCGCGAGCGTCCCGCGCACGTCGGCGGGGTGCGGCGAGTTTCCGCCGGAGACTACGGCGGCGGGCGTGTCCAGGCTCATCCCGGCGGCTATGAGCCTGCGGCTGAGCTCGCCAAGCGCGGAGAGGCCCATGAGGAACACCAGCGTCCCGCCGGTGCGCGCCAGGGCATCGAGGTGCTCCGGCAGCGTGTCGCCAGACGCGGCGCTGTGCGCGGTCACGACGTGGAAGCTCCGGCTCAGGCCCCGGTGCGTCACGGGTATGCCCGCAAGCTCGGGGATGGCTATTGCCGAGGAAATACCCGGCACGGCCTCGCAGTGTACGCCCGCCGCGCGCAGCGCGAGCAGCTCCTCGCCGCCGCGCCCGAACACGAAGGGGTCCCCACCCTTGAGCCGTACGACAAGGGCGTACTCGTGTGCCTTTTCGATGAGCAGGGCGCTTATCTCGGCCTGCGCCGCGCTGTGGCGGCCCGAGCGCTTGCCCATGTAGATGCGCTCCGCCTCCACGCCGGCGAGGTCGAGGATGGCGGGGTCGATGAGGTCGTCGTATACGACGCAGCCGCACTCTTTGAGCAGCTCTGCGGCCCTGAGCGTGAGCAGCTCCGGTCCGCCGCAGCCCGCGCCCACGAGATATACCCGCCCGCTCATGACTGCGCCTCCAATTCCGCCTCCAGCTCCCCACGGGAGAGCGGCCTGCCGCGCTCCATTGCCAGCTCAAAGAGCCGGTGAAAGAGCGCCGAGCGCCGCCGCTGCTCGGGTATGCGCGCCTTGAGCTCCGGACGGAGGGAGCCCAGCCAGGCGACGATGTCCTCAAAGCCCTCCGGCAGCGCCTCGTCCAGCCGGTCGCGCGCCCAGGCGGCGGCGGTGGGGCTGCACCCGGCGGTGGTAACGCCCGCGGAGAGCGCGCCGCGCCGGAGCAGCGCGGGAAAGACGAAGCTGCACTCTGTAAGCTCGTCCACGACGTTCACCGGTATGCCTCTCTCGCGGCAGAGCGCGGAGACAGCGCGGTTCACGTCCCGCTCGTCCGTTGCGGCGATGACTATCTCAGCGCCCTCGACATCGCCGGGTTCAAAGGCGCGGCGAGTGAGCGTCAGGCCCTCCATGGCCTCGAACTCTGTGCAAAACTTCGGCGCGACGGCGGTGAGCTCAGCTCCGTAGGGCAGGAGCATCTTTGCCTTGTGCAGCGCGAGCCGCCCGCCGCCGACGATAAGCACGCGGCGGCCTGAGAGCTCTATGAAAAGCGGAAAAAGCGCCATAAAAAACGCCTCCTATGCGAAGTAATACTGCAGCCCGTCCGGCGTCTCCATCCGGCGGAGCCGCACACCGAACACCTCATCGATAACGCCGCTTTCAAACACAGCCTCCGGCGCGTCCAGCATCCGGAGATGCCCGTCCTGCATGACGGCGATGGCGTCCGCGCGCCGGAGCGCGAGGCCGAGGTCGTGCGTCACGATGGCGACAGCACGGCCCTCATCCGCGAGGGAGCGCGCGGTGTCCATGACGCCGAGCTGGTGGCGGATGTCGAGGAAGGCGGTGGGCTCATCCATGAGCACCGTCTCCGCCCCCTGGGCGAGCGCCATCGCGAGATAGGCGCGCTGCCTCTGGCCGCCGGAGAGCTCCGGCATGGGCCGCTCCGCAAGCTCGAGTGCGTCCGCGCGTCGGAGCGCGCAGTCCACCGCCTCGTGGTCCTCGCGCCGGTAGCGGCGGGGGTAGGAGAGATAGGGGAAGCGCCCGTGCAGCGCCATGCGCCGGACGCTTATGCTCGGTACGGGCCGGTCCTGAGGCATGTACGCCGCCCTTTGGGCGATGTCGCGGGAGCTGAGCGCCTCTGCTGGCACGCCGTCAAAGAGCACCTGCCCGCCCATGTGCTGCACCATGCCGAGCACGGCGCGCAGCAGCGTGCTCTTGCCGCAGCCGTTCGGTCCGGCAATTGCCGTGACGCGCCCGGGCGGGAAGGCGAGGCTCACGCCGTGGAGCACCTCGCGTCCGCCGTAGCCCGCGCGCAGGTCCTTTGTCTCAATCATGCGTGCGCCCCTTTCTCTGCCTGAGCAGCAGCCAGATGAAGAACGGCCCGCCGAAGAATGAGAGCAGTATGCCGACGGGCAGCTCATATGGAGTGAACAGCGTCCTCGCCGCAAGGTCGCAGAGTGTGAGCAGCGCGGCCCCGCCGAGCGCCGAGGCGGGGAGGAGCCGGCGGCTTTCGTCCCCGGCAAAACGGCGCATGATATGCGGTACGATGAGGCCGACAAAGCCGATGAGCCCCGCAAAGCTCACCGCCGCGCCTGCAAGCGCCGCCGCGAGCGCGAGCAGCAGCACGCGCATGCGCCCGGTTTTTAGCCCCAGGCTGTGCGCCGTCTCCTGCCCGAGCATGAGCACGTCGAGCTCGTTCGTCAGCGTGAAGAGCAGCGCGAGCGCGATGAGCACCACCCAGAATGCGGGAGCTATTCGCTGCATCGTGAGGTTCGCGAGGCTGCCTATGCGAAAGTCGGAGTAGCCGTTCAGCGCGTCGGGCCAGAAGGTGACTATGGCGTCGATGCCTGCGGAGAGTATTCCGGAGACGGCGACACCCGCCAGGACGAGGGTTATCTTCGCCGCGCCGGTGCGCTCGGCTATGAGCAGCACGAGCAACACGCTCAGCAGCGCGCCGACAAAGGCCGCGAGCGGCACCAGCGCGTAGGCCGAGGGCGCGAGCGCGCAGCAGAGCGCCGCGGCCAGCCCGGCCCCGGCGTTGACGCCTATGACGTTGGGCGCAGCCAGCGGGTTGGAGAGCACGCCCTGGATTACCGCGCCGGAGACGGCGAGCGCTGCGCCCGCAACGAGGCAGCCGCAGGTGCGCGGCAGTCTCGAATAGAGCGCTATCCGCTCCGCCGCCGTGACGGCCTCGCCGGATATGAGCGCGCGCACCACGTCCGCGAGCGGCACCCTGACCGGCCCGAGCGCGAGGCTCATGCCGCAGGCGGCGAGACAGATCATCGCGAGCGCCGCAAAGAGCCGCGCGGTTTTAGCCCGCGTCGGGATAGAGGATGTCCGCAAGCTTTTCATAGGCCTCCCCCCAGCGTGCGTTGGGCTTCAGGTTGTAGAGCTCGTGCTCGAGGGTGTAAAAGCGCCCCTCGCGCACGGCCTGAAGCTCCGACCACGCCGGATTTTGCAGCAGCGTCTGCTCAAGCGTCTCCATGGCGTCCGTCGGGTCGGAGCCCTGGAGCACGACGAATATGTAGTCCGGCTCGGCGGCGATGATGGCCTCGAGGCTCAGGTCCTCAAGCAGGCTCTCGTCGCTGTCCGCGATGTTGACGCAGCCGAGGTCCGCGAGCATCTCGCCGAGGACGAAGTCGCGGCTGCCCTTGACCTTGCAGCTCACGCCCGTGGCGCGGATGCAGAGCACCGTCGGCGCCTCGCCGGTCTGCCGCGCGATGGCCGCGTCCGCCTGAGCGCGCACGGCCTCGCCGTTTAGCTCATAGTTCTCCTCGCAGCCGGTCAGCGCCGTGCAGATGCCGAGCATGTTGAGATAGTCGTCAAGCGTCTGCACATCGAAGTAGGCAACGCACATGCCCGCGGCCTCGAAGGTGTCCTGAAGCTCGAGATTCGCGGCGGTGTTGCAGCTTGCGAGGATGAGGTCGGGCTCGGCGGCAATGAGCGCCTCGAGGCTCGGCTCCTTGATGGCGCCTAGGTTCACCACGTCCTCGCCCAGACCCAGGTCGAAGGAGGTCCAGGAGTCGTCCGCCGCGGCGACGAGCGTGTCCTTGCCTCCAGCGAGGCACCAGACGTCGGCAAAGCTGCCGATCATCGCTGCAACGCGCTCGGGATGAGCGGGAGCCACGACCTCACGGCCAAGGTCGTCCGTAAAGACATAGGTATCCGAGTTTTCCGTGGGCACGGCCTCAGCCTCGCCGCAGGCGGCGAGAGTGAACAGCAGGGCGGCGGCCAGCAGTGCGGAAGTGAGTTTTTTCATGCGATTCACACCCATGGATAAAAATATGCGGGGCTGGAAAGCTATCTAACCAGCCCCGCGCGTTTTCGTGCGGTTTCAGCAGCTCGCGCCGCCCTTGGCCTTAGCGGCAACGGCGAGGATGGCGTCCTTGCGGGAGAGTACGTCGTCGCTCTTGAGCTGGCGGATGAACTCGTCCACGCCGACGCGGTCTATCGTGCGGCCGAAGCGCTCGCCGGTCTTGCCCAGCTCGCGGTAGAGGAGGATGGCCTTCTCTATGAGCTTCATGACCTCGTCCTCGGAGTACACGCCGCCGATGTTGGTGCCGAGGCGCTGGGTCTTGCCCCAGATGCCGCCGATGACCACGGCATAGCCGCGCTCTTTCTCAGAGAAGCTGTGCATCGGGCAGGCCTTGATGCACTTGCCGCAGTTCGTGCACTTTTCCTTGTCGACAACTATCTTGCCGGCAGGGCCGCGAGAGACGCAGTGCACGGGACAGCGCTCGATAACGCCGCACTTGACGCAGTTGCGGCACTTTATGAGGTCCTGCTCCGGCACGCTCTGACCGTAGACGCCGAAATCGTTGAGGCCGGGTTTGACGCAGTTATTCGGGCAGCCGCCGACGGCTATCTTGAATTTGTGCGGCAGAGTGACGTTGTGCCAGCCGACAAAGAACTCGTCGTATATCCTCTTGGCAAAGGCCTGGGTGTCAAAGAGACCATGGACGCAGACGGTGCCCTTACAGGCCACAACGGGGCGGACGATGGAGCCGGTGCCGCCGGTGACGAGGCCCGCGGCCTCCACCTCGGCGACCAGGGGCTCGAGGTTCTCGTAGGGGATGCCCTGTATCTCTATGGTCAGACGGACGGTGAGCGCAACACGCCCGTCGCCGTATTTGCGCGCGACGTCGGTTACCATCTGCATCTGCTCGTTGGTGAACACGCCGTTGGGCGCGACAATACGGGCAATAAAGTGCTCGCCGTCGTTATTGAGTATGAGCCCGCGGCCCTTGAGGGCCTTCTTCTCGGCATCGGTGATTTTCAGCAAATCCATCGCCTCCTGAACATTATCTCGGGATATAAAACATCGTAACGCCTCGGGGCGCGCCGCGTCAAGGGAAAATTCGACGTGCCCGGAGTTATTTTTCCGTCAAACGTGCCTTAGAGTGTATACGTCCGGCCTGCGGGCGGACATCAGGGGCAGCTGAGCGCGTATGCTTTCAACATAGGCAGGGTCAAGTTCGACATAGAGCGTGGTCTCTTCGGCGCCGGCGCGGGCGAGGATGTCGCCCCAGGGCGAGACTGCTATGGAGTTTGCATAGGAGACATAGCTGCCCTGTTCATCCCTCGCGGGCGCGCAGCCGAGGGTGTACACCTGGCTCTCCACGGCGCGGGAGCGGAACATGACCTCCCAGTGCGCCGGGCCCGTGGTCATGTTGAAGCTCGCCGGACAGAACACCGCCCAGGCCCCGTCGAGGGACATGATGCGCGCCAGCTCAGGGAAGCGCATGTCGAAGCAGATGCAAAGGCCCAGCTTGCCGAATTCCGTGTCGAAGGAGCATATCTCGTTGCCAGGCGTGAAAGTTGCGCTCTCCTTGAAGTGCTGCCCGCCCTCTACGGCTATGTCGAAGAGGTGGCTCTTGCGGCAGCGCGCGGCCTGGTTTCCCTCGCGGTCAAAGACAAAGGCGGTGTTGTAGAGCCTGCCGTCCTCGGCCTCGGGCACGGAGCCGCCGATGAGCCAGACGCGGTTTTCCCGCGCTGCGGCGGAGAGCATCTGCCAGGCCGGGCCGCCCGCGGGCTCCTGGTTCTCGATGAAGGAGCGGTTGCGGTACTCGCAGCAGAACATCTCGGGCAGTACGCAGATGTCGGCCCCGTTTTTTGCGGCCTCGTCGATGAGTTCACGGGCGTGACGCAGGTTTTCAGCCTTGTCTGCGACGGTGCGCATTTGTATGAGCGCAGCTTTCATGGCGTTTCCTCCTTACAGACTGTCTATGTAGCGGCAGGCAGCGACCGCAGCGGCCGCGCCGTCGCCCACGGCGGTGGTAAGCTGACGGACGGTCTTAGCACGGCAGTCGCCCGCGGCGAAAATGCCGGGGACGCCCGCAGCGCAGTCCTCGCCCGTTACGAACCAGCCGGACTCGTCCAGTGTCGCGACAGGCGCGAAGGCCGCGTTGGCAGCCTCGTAGCCCACGGCGACAAAGAGTCCATCGACCGCTATGCTGCGTTTTTCGCCCGTGGACTTGTCCTCGACCACGATGCCGGAGAGCTCGCCCTTGCCCTCAAGCGCGACGATGCGGCTGTTCATGAGGCGCGTGATGTTCCCGCGCGAGAGCACGGCACGGACGTTCGCCGCCTCGGCGCGGAACTCGTCGCGGCGATGTATTATGTAAACCCGAGAGCAGACGTTGGAGAGAAGCAGGGCATCCTGCAGAGCGGCGTCGCCGCCGCCCGCAACGGCGACGGGGCGGTCCTTGTAGAAGGCACCGTCGCAGACGGCGCAGTAGCAGACGCCACTGCCGGCGAGTTCTTCTTCACGGTCAACACCGAGTCTGCGGTGCTGGGCGCCGGTGGCGAGGATGACGGCCTTTGCGGCGTAGTCGCCGTCGGTGGTGGAGACGGTGAAGCCACCGGGGCTGGGAGAGACGGCGGTGACCTCGGTGAGCTCGGCCTCAGCGCCGAGGCCGAGGGCCTGGGAGAACATGCGGTCGGCGAGCTCGGCGCCGGAGATCTCGGGTATGCCGGGGAAGTTGTCGACCTTGGGAGACCAGGCTATCTGGCCGCCGAAGCCGTTTTTCTCGAGAATGAGCGCGGATTTGTCCGCGCGCCGGGCGTAGATGGCCGCGGCGAGCCCGGCGGGACCTCCGCCGACGATGACGATGTCGTAAGAAGCAAGCATTGTTATCTCTCCCTTTGCAGTTTTAGGCGGGTTGTTCCGTCCCGTATTTAAATGATTCGTGTACTAATTTGCGTTTATATGTGTGCTGTTACGTTGGGCAGTATCGCACTTGGCTTATTGCTTCTCAATTACGTACGCCTGCAAGCCCCTCTTGCAGCCGTTTTTCTCATAGAAGCCCTCGACGCCCGGCTGAGCGCCGAAGTACAGCATAGTGGGCGTGTGCTCCTTCGCAAGAGCGAGCAGCCGGCTGCCAACGCCATGCTTCTGATACGCAGGCAATACGAGCAGCTCGGTTATCGTGCCGAAATAGTATCCGTCGGTCAGAATCCGCAGACAACCGACGAGCAGACTGCCGTCGTAGGCGGTGATATTCAGCGTCCTGTCCAGCGCCTCCTGCGTCCTGGCCTCGTCGTAATCCCCGGGCCAGACGTTGTTCGCCAGCGCCAAAAACGCCGGCGCGCTCAGCTTGTCGTCAACGATGTAGTCCATGGCTTCCCTCCTTGAACTTTGTCACAGCCAGATGCCCCAGTCACCGTAGTTGTGGACGCCGCTGCCGTGGTGGAGCTCGCCCCGGGCTTTCAGCTCACGCAGGGCGTCACGCATTCTCAGCACAAGCTCTGGCTTTACGTCAAGCGAGTGGTGCGCGGGGAAGATGCGCTCGGCCTGCAGCGCCGCTATGCGCTCAAGCGAGTCCAGGTAGGCCTCGGGGTCGGTCGAAGGATAGTAGGCGAGCAGTATGTCCGCGTAAACGAGGTCGCCGGTATAGAGCCAGCGCCTGTCGGGCTCCCAGAAGCACATGTGCCCGGGCGAGTGCCCGGGAGTGTGCAGCACCTCGACGCTGCGCCCGCCGAGCTCTATTTTGTCGCCGTCACGCAGTACGCGGGAGGGCTTGCCCTGGAACATCTCGTACCCGGAGACATCAAAGCCATCCGGCAGCTCACAACGGTCAACGACCATGGGCCGTATCGTTTCAGCATCCAGCGGGAACTGTCCGCTGAGCCAGTCCAGCTCCGCCTCGTGAGCGTAGAACGCGGGAAACTCGCCGTGCCCGCCGATGTGGTCCCAGTGTATGTGCGTGGCAACAGGTATGACCGGCCCGGATACCAGTTTCGAAACCTCGCCGCTTATCCTGCATATGCCCAGACCGCTGTCTATGAGCAGGCTGCGTTCCTTGCCGTGGAGGAGGTAGCAGTGCGTTTCCTCCCAGTGCCTGTATTCGCTTATAATGTGAGTGTCGCTGTCAAGCCTGTCTATGGTGAACCAGTTTCCCATACTAAACACCCCTTTTTAAAGCGTACCGCTGAAGTATATTATACATATACTTCAGCGGCACAGTCAATTTTATATTCCGCACAGATCCATGTCCACTCGCCCGTCGGGGAGAAAGCTCACGCCCTCCGCTTCGAGCAGTCGGCGCTGGACCTCCGGGCCGCCGAAGGCGTAGCCGGAGCAGATGCTGCCGTCGCGGAAGACCACGCGGTGGCAGGGGATGACGCCGGGTTCCGGGTTGCGGTGCAACGCGAAGCCCACGCCACGTGCGCCGCGGGGGTTTCCCGCGAGTGCGGCGACATGCCCGTAGGACATGACCCGCCCGGCGGGTATGGCGCGCACGACCTCGTAGATCCGGCGCGTGAAGTCCGTCATTGCGCCATATGAGCGGCGGCGTACTGCTTTATCGCGCCCGCGCCGGCGTACTTCTCAAAGTGCTCGCCGTCAGTCACGACCAGAGTCGGCGCCTGCTTTACGCCGTACTTCATCGCGAGCTCCGCGTTGTCCTCGGCGTTGAGCTTCTCGTAGGCGAAGCCCTGCTTGTCCAGCATGGTCACCGCGAGGCGGCAGTTCGGGCAGGTCGGCGTGGTGAAGAGCAGGGCCGTGCCGACCTTGTCGACGTGCTGGGCAGGCTGCTCCGCGGCAGGGGCAATGTGCTGGTCGAGATCGGGCTCATGGCCGCAGCCGCAGCTGGCCGGATGCTTCACAGGGTCCAGGTGGCTGTGCGCGAGGTCATAGGTCTTGCGCTCCTTGTACTCCTGCGTCTTGCCGGCGTTCCAGTTCTGCACGGGGCGATAGTAGCCGGTGATGCGGCTGTACACCTCGGCGCTCTCGCCGCAGTGCGGGCAGGTGAACTGCTCGCCGGCGAGGTAGCCGTCGTTCTTGCAGACGGAGTAGGTCGGGCTGAGTGTGTAGTAGGGCAGTTTGTAGTTCTCGGCGATCTTACGCACGAGGCTCGCGGCGGCCTGCCAGTCGGGCAGCTTCTCGCCCAGGAAGGCGTGGAAGACGGTGCCGGAGGTGTAGAGAGTCTGGAGCTCATCCTGGATGTCCAGCGCGGCGAAGATGTCCTCGGTGTAGCCGACAGGCAGGTGGGAGCTGTTGGTGTAGTACGGCGTTCCGCCCGGCTCGGCGGCGGTGATGATGTCGGGGTAGCGCTCCACGTCGTGCTTGGCGAGACGGTAGCTCGTGCTCTCGGCCGGGGTGGCCTCGAGGTTGTAGAGGTCGCCGTACTGCTCCTGATAGTCGGAGAGGCGGTTCAGCATATGCTTGAGGGTCTTCTTGGTGAACTCCTGGCAGCTCTCGTGAGTCATGTCGGAGCGGACCCACCTGGCGTTCAGGCCAGCCTCGTTCATGCCGACGAGGCCGATGGTGGAGAAGTGGTTGTCAAAGGTGCCGAGATAGCGGCGGGTGTAGGGGTAAAGGCCCTCGTTCATCAGCTTGGTCACGACGTCGCGCTTTATCTTGAGGCTGCGGGCGGCGATGTCCATGAGCTTGTCGAGGCGGCGGAAGAAGTCGGCCTCGTCCTTGGCAAGATACGCGAGACGGGGCATGTTCAGCGTGACGACGCCGATGGAGCCGGTGCTCTCGCCGGAGCCGAAGTAGCCGCCGGACTTCTTGCGCAGCTCGCGCAGGTCCAGCCTCAGACGGCAGCACATGCTGCGCACGTCGCTCGGCTCCATGTCGGAGTTTATGTAGTTGGAGAAATACGGCGTGCCGTACTTCGCGGTCATCTCAAAGAGCAGCTTGTTGTTCTCGGTGGGGCTCCAGTCGAAGTCACGGGTGATGGAATAGGTGGGGATGGGGTACTGGAAGCCGCGGCCGTTGGCGTCGCCCTCTATCATGATGTCGATGAAGGCCTTGTTGACCATGTCCATCTCGGTCTTGCAGTCGCCGTAGGTGAAGTCCATCTCCTTGCCGCCGACTATGGCCTTCTGGTCCTTGAGGTCATTGGGCACGGTCCAGTCGAGCGTGATGTTGGAGAAGGGCGCCTGGGTGCCCCAACGGGAGGGGGTGTTCACGCCGTAGACAAAGCTCTGGATGCACTGCTTGACCTCTTTGTAGCTGAGGTTGTCGACCTTGACGAAGGGGGCAAGGTAGGTGTCGAAGCTGGAGAAGGCCTGCGCGCCGGCCCACTCGTTCTGCATGATGCCGAGGAAGTTGACCATCTGGTTGCAGAGCGTGGAAAGGTGGGTCGCCGGGGAGGAGGTTATCTTGCCGGGGATGCCGCCGAGGCCCTCCTGAATGAGCTGCTTGAGGCTCCAGCCCGCGCAGTAGCCGGTGAGCATGGAGAGGTCGTGCAGGTGGAGGTCCGCATTCTTGTGGGCGTTGGCTATCTCGTCGTCGTAGATCTCGGAGAGCCAGTAGTTCGCGGTGATGGCGCCGGAGTTCGAGAGGATCAGGCCGCCGACGGAGTAGTTCACCGTGCTGTTCTCCTTGACGCGCCAGTCGGAGGCGTCGAGGTAGGAGTCAACGACGTTCTTGTAGTCGAGGTAGGTGGAGCGCATGTTGCGCAGTTTCTCGCGCTGACGGCGGTAGAGGATGTAGGCCTTCGCCACATGCTCATAGCCGCCGCGGGAGAGAATGGCCTCAACACTGTCCTGTATGTCCTCGACGGAGACGGAGCCGTTTTCTATCTTGCTCTGGAAGTCCGCGGTGACCTTGAGCGAGAGAAAGTCTATGACGCTCTCGTTATACTCGGTGCCCGTGGCCTCGAAAGCCTTGGTTATCGCGCCGCTGATCTTGGAAATATTGAAATCTACAAGATCGCCGTCTCTTTTCCGTACCCTGTACATCTTTTGTCCTCCTGTTATCTAACAACTTTAAAATAAAACCTAATCAAATGCCGCGGAGCTGCACGACCGGTACAAAGGGCCGCACGATGTCCGCGAGGGAGCGCATCTCCTCTGCGGAGAAGTCCGAGAGCCCCTGTGCGGCGATGAGGTCGCCAGAGTCCTTGAAGCACTGGATGTAGTACTCCTTTGCGCCCGCTATCCAGCGGCCTATGCCCTCAAAGTCCTCGGGGACGTGCAGGCCCTTGACCGCTGTGGTGCGGAATTCATAGTCCACGCCGCAGTGCATAAGGTAGTCCACGCTCTCACGCACGGGCGCAAGGTCCAGGCCCGGCACGCCGGTGACGCGCGCATAGTTTTCCGGCGCGGCCTTTATGTCCATCGCCACCCGGTCCGCCAGCCCGGCCTCGACTATCGAGCGCAGCCGCGCCGGGAAGGTGCCGTTGGTGTCCAGCTTTATCGCATAGCCCAGGGCCTTTATCTCCGCGAGGAGCTCCTCGATGCCCGCGTGCAGCAGAGGCTCGCCGCCGGTGACGGCTACACCGTCCAGAATGCCGACGCGCTTTCTGAGAAAGGCGAGCAGCTCGTCATGCCCTATCACGTCGCGCTCGCGCTCGGGAAGCGCCAGCGAGGCGTTGTGGCAGAAGGGGCAGCGCAGGTCGCAGCCGCCGGTGAATATGGTGCAGGCCACACGGCCCGGATAATCCAATAATGTGAGCTTTTGCAGCCCGGAAACGTCCATTTTTCTGTCTTTTCTCCATTTCCAGCGATAAACGGGCGCCCACCGGTTTCGCACATCTTGCGGTACCGGGAGCGTCCGTATCACAATATATAGTGTTATCTCGCGCTTGTCAAGGGCTTCGGGCAAAAAAGCCATATTGTAAACAGCCGTAACCTCTTTGTAACTGAGACTTCACCTTTTCGACACGCGCCGTCAAAAAAGAAACCGATTCGTCATCCGAGGTCAAACCAGCCCGAGCGCGCGGAAGCCCTCCTCGTAAGGGGCGCGGACGATGCCGCGCTCGGTGATGATGCCGGTGATGAGAGAGGCGTCTGTGACGTCGAAGGCGGGGTTGTAGACTCCGACGCCCTCGGGGGCCATGCGTTTTTCGTACCAGAGCTCGGTGACCTCGGCCCCGTCGCGGAATTCGATGGGGATGTCCTCGCCGGAGGCTATCGCGCCGTCGATGGTAGAACTGGGGGCGCAGACGTAGAAGGGTATGCCGTAGTGCGCCGCCAGGATAGCAACACCGGAGGTGCCAATCTTGTTCGCCGCGTCGCCGTTGCGGGCCACGCGGTCGCAGCCGACAAATATTATGTCAACCTTACCCGACTTCATGAGCGAGGAGGCCATGTTGTCGCAGAGAAGGGTGGTGTCAACGCCGGCGGAGACCATCTCAAAGGCGGAGAGGCGGGCTCCCTGGAGAAGCGGGCGGGTCTCGTCGCAGTAGACGCGCAGGCCGGAGAGGCCCTTGTCGAGGGCGGCGTAGACGGGGGCGAGGGCGGTGCCGTATTTGGCGGTGGCGAGGGTGCCGGCATTGCAGTGGGTGAGGATGCCCATGCCGGGGCGAAGGAGGGAGAGGCCGTATCCGCCGATGCTGCGGCTTATTTCGATGTCCTCATCCATGATGGCCTGGGCCTCGACGCGTAGGGCGGCACGGATCGCATCGGGGGACTTGCCGCGCAGTCCGTCGTAAGCGCGACGCATGCGGTCGAGCGCCCAGAAGAGATTGACGGCGGTGGGCCGGGAGGTGGCGAGATAGTCACAGGCGGAGAGGAAGCGCCCCTCCAGCTCGGCGTCGGGGGCGTAATAAGCCGCGAGGTACGCACCGAACGCCGCCGCTACGCCGATGGCAGGCGCGCCGCGTACACGGAGCGCGCGAATGGCCTCCCATATGTCCTCAGTGTTGGTGAGGCTCAGGTATTTGACCTCGTTCGGCAGGAGCGTCTGGTCAATGATGACAAGGGCGTCCCCCTCGTCCGAGAGCCTGACAGTGTCTATCTTCAGCGGGTCCAAAAGTATCACTCCCAGTTGTAAAGTTACGCACCCGCGAGCTTTGCGCGCGCTTGAAAGTTTCGCCCGCCTTTTCAAAGGCGGTGGAGGCCAGAGGCAAAGCCTCTGGCCGCGCTCCGCAGAGCGCGGAATCCCTTTTTGCTCAAATTAAGATCAGGAAGGGGGTCTAAGGGGGAAACCCTATCAAGGGGTTTCCCCCTTCAAGCCTCCAACATCATACCACAATATTTTGCGTTTGGGCTTGCAATTTTCGTGCGGATAGGTAAAAATACAGAAGGTGATGTAAATGAAAGGACTTGAGCTCTGCAGTAGCTATTATGAAAATGTCGGCGCGCCGGAGCTTTCCCGGCTGTTCCCGGAGGTCATGAGCCGCGCGGCGGCGGGACTTTCGGGCCAGGGCTCGGACTGCCTCGGATTCGACGACGAGATATCCCGTGACCACGACTTCGGCCCCGGCTTCTGCCTCTGGCTCTCCGACGAGGACTTTGAAAAGTACGGCGCGGAGTTGCAAAAGGCCTATGACGCGCTGCCCAAATCTTATATGGGCTTTGAGCGCAAGCCCACGCACACGGGCGCGCAGCGAGTGGGCGTGATGCGCAGCTCGGACTTCTACCGCTACTACATAGGCTGCCCCGGCGTGCCGGATACGCTCATGCGTTGGGTGCGCATACAGGAGCACTTCCTGGCCACCTGCACCTCAGGCGAGGTGTTTGCCGACGGGCTGGGCGAGTTTTCCGCCATCCGGAACGGATTGCTGCCCTGCTATCCGGAGGACGTGCGCCTCAAGAAGCTGGCCGCCCGCGCGGCGACCATGGCGCAGTCAGGGCAGTATAACTATCCGAGGCTGATGCGGCGCGGAGACGTGTTCGGCGCGAGGCTGGCGCTGGCGGAGTTCCTGAACGCCGCGCTCTCGATGATGTACATGCTCAACTTCCGATATGAGCCGTTCTACAAGTGGCAGTTCGCGGGTGCGGAGGGGCTGGTCGCAATGGCCGACGCCCTGCCGTATTTGAAGGACATAGCCGCGTCCTCGACCCGGCGCGACGCGGACGCCATTGCCCGGGACATAGAGGCCGCTTCCGCCGTGGCCATTTCGGAGCTGCGTCTCCAGGGCCTGACCGACGCCGGGGGAGACTACCTTGAGCCTCACGCATATGCGATAATGTCAAAAATTGAGGACCCCGAGATACGGGGCCTGCACGTTATGGAGGGTTAAAAATGGACAAACGCTACGAAAAACTGCTCAAATGCCGCGACTATGTACGCTCCGTCACCGATTTTGTTCCGAAGGCCGCGCTGGTGCTCGGCAGCGGCCTGGGCGGTTTCGCCGAGGCGCTGGATGTGGTCTGCGAGGTGCCGTACTCGGACATTCCGGGCTTCCCCGTCTCGACTGTGCCCGGACACGCGGGCAAGTTCATCTTCGGCCACCTCGACGGCGTGCCGGTGGTCTGCATGCAGGGCCGCGTGCACTATTACGAGGGCTACGAGCTCTCGGACGTGGTGCTGCCCGCGCGCCTGATGCACATGCTTGGCGCGGAGATACTGTTCCTCACGAACGCCTCCGGCGGCGTGAATCCGAGCTTTGACGCGGGCGACTTTATGCTCATCACCGACCACATCATGAGCTTTTTCCCGAACCCCCTCATCGGCGCGAACATCGAGGAGCTGGGCACTCGCTTCCCCGACATGTCGCATGTCTACGACCCGGAGCTCTGCGAGGTCATCCGCGGCGTGGCAAAGAGGGCGGGCATAGCCATGAAGGAGGGCGTGTACTGCCAGCTGACCGGCCCCTGCTTCGAGACACCGGCGGAGGTGCGGATGCTGGGCATACTGGGCGCGGACGCTGTCGGTATGTCCACCGCGGTTGAGGCCACGGCGGCCAGGCACTGCGGTATGCGCGTGTGCGGCATCAGCTGCGTGTGCAACAAGGGTGCTGGCCTCTCGCCCACTCCGCTGACGCACGAGGAAGTCCAGGCCGCTGCCGACGCCGCTGCCCCGCTGTTCAAGCGCCTTGTCAAGGAGAGCATCGTTGAGATGTGCAAAGCCTGAGCGCGCGTGAAAAAAGTTTCTGCTTAATACTTCTGTAACATCTTACGGGTTTTTTGTGTAACATCTGTTTGGTAGCATAATACTCGCAAGAGACAGTTTCATCTTTTTCATTTTGTCCTCATTCCATAAAGGAACCGCCCCGGAAGTCGCACCGGGGCGGTTTTCTTGCATTTATTGAGCCTTCAGCACGTCCGCGAGCTCTGCGACGTCAGCCATGACCCATCCGGGCTTGGTCTCGCTCTCGGCGAGTATCTCCGGCGTAGTCTCGCCGCTCATAACCAGCACGGACTGCGCTCCGGCGTTCACCGCGACGGCGATGTCAGTGTAAAGCCTGTCGCCCACACAGCAGATCTCCGCGTTCGGCACGCCGGTGAAGCCAGATATTATGTCAACCATGCTCCGGTTCGGCTTGCCTATGTAGAAGGGCTTGGCGCCGGAGGCCGCGGTGAGCAGCGCGCAGATGCTGCCGCAGTCGGGGAGCACCTCACCAGCGGGCATGGGGCAGACCCAGTCCGGATTCGCCGCCACAAAGGCCGCGCCGCGTCGCAGGAAATGTACTGCGCGGTCTAGCTTCTCGTAGGTCAGCGTCGTGTCGAAGCCGACGCAGACAACTCCCGCGTCATCGCCCTCCGCAAAGGGCACGCCGTAGCTGCGCAGCTCGTCCAGGAAAGCTGGGGTGCCGACGGGATAGACCGGCACGCCCTTGTAGTTTTCCGTCAGATACATGCCCGTCGCCATGCCGGAGGTGAACACGTTCTCCATCTCACAGGGGAAGCCCAGCTTGCGGAGACGGTTTACATAATCCACACCGGCTCTGGAGGAGTTGTTGGTGAGATAGATGTAGCGCCGCCCGGTGTTCTCGAGCGTCCGGATAAAGTCCACGGCGCCGGGGAACACCTCGTCGCCGAGATACAGTGTGCCGTCCATGTCCAGCAGGAAGAGGCGGCAGGCTTTGAGTGCGTCGTAATTCAAGTGTCGGTTTCCTCCTCATTTTTATCTCTCAGGTCCTCGGGCAGGAGGGCCATCAGCTGTTCGCGGCTGGGGTTTTCAATCGCGGCAACGCGGTCCGCCTGGCGCGATACGGCGTCCTCAAAGAGGTTGCGCACTGTGCGGCCGTTGCCGAAGTTCTCGTCGCGCTCGTCGTAGAGGCGATCGAAGAGCTCCTGCGCTGCCTTTTCGGTCTCGGGCGGGAGCGTGTAGCCGTTTTTCTCGCACTGGAGCCGGAACATGGCCATGAGCTCCGGGCCCTTGTAGTCCGGGAAGTGGATATACTTGTTGAACCTCGACTCCAGGCCGGGGTTTGAGTGTATGAAGGTCTCCATCGGCCCGTCGTAGCCTGCGACGATGACGACCAGCTCGTCACGGTGGTCCTCCATGGCCTTGAGCAAGGTCTCAATGGCCTCGCGGCCGAAGTCGTTCTCACCGCCGGAGGCGAGGGAGTAGGCTTCGTCTATGAACAGCACACCGCCTATGGCCTTTTTGACGACCTCGCTGGTGCGCAGCGCGGTCTGGCCCACGTAACCGGCGACAAGGCCGGAGCGGTCGACCTCTATGAGCTGCCCCTGCCGGAGCGCCCCGACCGCCGCGTACAATCCGGCTAGCAGCCGCGCGACGGTGGTCTTGCCGGTGCCTGGGTTGCCGGTGAAAACCATGTGCAGGCTCATGGGCGCGCTTGGCAGGCCCGCAGCCTCACGCAGCTTGCGGACTTTGATGAGATTCACGAGGCTTCGTACCTCGCGCTTTACGCTCTCAAGGCCGATAAGCGAGTCGAGCTCGGCCATGAGCGCGTCGAAGTCGGGCTTCTCCGCCGGCTTTTCCTCCGACCCGGCCTCGGGAGCGGCGGCCTCGCCGGAGGGCTGGGCGCTGCTGCCGACGGGGTGCTTTTCGATGAAGGAGGGCTCGCCGCTGGTGACGAAGTCCTTTGCGTTCAATGCGGGCTTGGAGGGTTTGACGCCCGCGGAGTCGCAGACGGCGGAGAGCCGGTCGGCGCAGTCGGTTATGAACTCGGCCTCGGCATAGCTGACGTCGTCATCCACGGCGGCGAGGTGGAGCAGGATGTTCGTGACCATGCGGACGAACACGCGGGAGCTGTCGCGCCCCTCGCGCGCGTCGCGCTCGGCAAGGCTCCAGAAGAACATGGGGGGCAGCACCTCACCGGCGCGGCATATCTCGCCGGTGAGCTCCCAGAGCAGGCGTGTGCCCTTCGCGCGGCCCTTGGAGTAGAGCTGGTTTATGGCGTCGACCTGGGCCTGGGTCACGGAACCGGCCTTGGCCCAGAGGCCCACGGCGCAGCTTTGCATGAAGCCGTCGAGCTCACGCGCCGCAGCGCGGCCCGCGACGCGGTAAAAAGCCTCTGTGTTTTCAACATATACCTTGTGCAGCTCCTCCGGGGAGCGCTTCCACGACGTGGGCATGCGGCACCTCCTGCAAGACATTGGGGATATTATATACCGAAATATTATAAAGAGGCAACAGTTGATAGAAAAATACGGAGCTTTTGCCGCGCCGAAAATGAGAAAAGGGGACCCCCGAGTTTTCGGGGGTCCCCTGCGTGAAATGCGTTATTCAAGCTCAAACGCGCCGGTGTAGAGCTGATAATACTGGCCCTTCTGCTCGAGCAGCTGCTCGTGGGTGCCGCGCTCGATTATGCGGCCGTGCTCTAGGACGATGATGACGTCCGAGTTCTTTACCGTAGAGAGACGGTGCGCGATCACGAACACCGTGCGGCCCTGCATCAGTGCGTCCATACCGCGCTGGACGATGGCCTCGGTGCGTGTGTCGATGGAGCTCGTGGCCTCGTCGAGTATCATCACCGGAGGATCCGCAACGGCGGCTCGGGCTATCGAGATGAGCTGCCTCTGACCCTGCGAGAGGTTCGCGCCGTCGCCTGTCAGCACTGTCTGATAGCCCTCGGGCAGGCGAGTGATGAAGTCGTCCGCACCGGCGAGCTTTGCAGCGGCGATGCACTCCTCGTCCGTGGCGTCCAGTCGGCCGTAGCGGATGTTCTCCATGACCGTGCCGGTGAAGAGGTTAGTATCCTGAAGCACGATGCCCAGAGCGCGGCGGAGGTCGCTCTTGCGTATTTTGTTGATGTTGATGCCGTCGTAGCGGATTTTGCCGTCCGCTATGTCGTAGAAGCGGTTGAGCAGGTTGGTTATTGTGGTCTTGCCGGCGCCGGTAGCACCGACGAAGGCGACCTTCTGGCCAGGCTTGGCGTAGAGCGAGATGTCGTGCAGTATCGGCTTGCCGGGCTCGTATTCGAAGTCCACGTCAAAGAGCCGCACGTCGCCGCGCAGCGGGACGTAGGTCACGGTGCCGTCGGCCTTGTGAGGATGCTTCCAGGCCCAGAGACCTGTGCGCTCGGCGCACTCGACGTACTCGCCGTCGACTTCCTTGGCGTTCACGAGCGTCACATAGCCCTCGTCGCCCTCGGGCTCCTCGTCAAGCAGCGCGAAGATACGCTTTGTGCCCGCGATGCCCATGACGACGGAATTCACCTGGTGCGACACCTGACCGATGTTGCCGGCAAAGGACTTGGTCATGTTCAGGAAGGGCACGACGATGCTGATGCTGAAGGCCAGGCCGGATATGCTGACATTGGGCACGCCGCCTATGAGGAAAAGTCCGCCCGCGACGGCCACGATGACGTAGAGTACGTTGCCGATGTTATTGAGAATGGGGCCGAGGGTGTTGGCGTATTTGTTGGCCTTTTCGCTCTCGCGGAAGAGCTCCTCGTTGATGCGGTCGAAGTCCGCCTCGCTCTCCGCCTCGTGGCAGAAGACCTTGACGACCTTCATGCCGCTCATCATCTCCTCGGCGAAGCCCTCTACCTTGCCGAGCGCCGTCTGCTGCCGGAAGAAGAAGCTGGCGGATTTTCCGCCTATCTTGCCGGTGAGATAGAGCATCAGGATGACGCCTGCCAGTACGACCAGGGTCAGCCAGAGACTGTAATAGAGCATGATGCAGAACACCGTGGTGACCATGATGGTAGAGGAGAGCAGTTGCGGGAAGCTCTGGGATACCATCTGGCGCAGAGTGTCGATATCGTTGGTGTAATGGCTCATGATGTCGCCATGGCTGTTGGTGTCGAAATACTTGATGGGCAGGCACTGCATCTTGTCAAACATCCTGCAGCGGAGCTTCTTGAGCGTGCCCTGGGTTATTATGGCCATGAGCTGGTTGAAGACGAGGCCGGCAATGAGCGACACGGCATAGAGTGCGGCAAGCGTGGCGACGAGCCGTATGACCTCGCCCTTCGCAGCGGACCAGTCACCGGACTGCCAGCTGCGTTCGATGACCGCTATTATATTCTGCATGAAGATGGAGGGAATGGAGCTGACGACGGCGTTTATGACGATGCATACGAGGGTCAGCGGCAGCATGACGGGGTAGAACTCGCGCATGGTGCGCAGCAGGCGCGCGACAACGGCGCCGGAACCTTTTTTGTTTTTCATTCCTCAGCACCTGCCTTATTCTGCGAGGTGTATATCTCGCGGTAGACCTCATTGGAGGCCATGAGCTCGGCGTGGGAGCCGACGGCCATGATGGATCCGCCGTCCATGACCACGATGCGGTCCGCGTCCTCGACGGAGGCAGTGCGCTGGGCAATGATTATCTTCGTCGTTTCGGGCATGAACTCGCGCAGAGCCTTCCTTATACCGGCGTCGGTCTTGGTGTCGACCGCCGAGGTCGAGTCGTCCAGGATGAGTATTTTAGGTTTTTTGAGCAGAGCACGGGCGATGCACAGGCGCTGCTTCTGGCCGCCGGAGACGTTCGTGCCGCCCTGCTCGATATAGGTGTCGTAGCCGTCGGGGAACTGAGAGATGAACTCGTCGGCGCGGGCCAGTTTGCAGACATGGACGAGCTCCTCGTCAGTGGCCTCCTTGTTGCCCCAGCGCAGATTTTCCTTGATAGTGCCGGAGAAAAGCTGGTTCTTCTGCAGCACGACGGCGACATTGGAGCGCAGCGCCTCGATGTCGTACTCACGCACGTCGCGTCCGCCGACCTTGACGGAGCCCTCGGTCACGTCGTAGAGCCGTGAGATGAGGTTCACGAGCGTGCTCTTGGCCGAACCCGTGCCGCCGATGATGCCTATCGTCTCGCCGGAGGCGATGTGCAGGTCTATGTTCGAGAGCGCCATGCGCTCGGCTTTGGAGGAGTAGCGGAAGCTCACGCCGTCGAAATCTACGGAGCCGTCCGTGACCTCGTAGACGGGGTTTTCCGGGTTGGTGAGCGTGCTTTTTTCGCTCAGTACCTCGATGATTCGCTTTGTGGACTCGCCGGCCATGGTTATCATGACGAAGACCATGGAGAGCATCATCAGACTCATGAGCATCATGAAGCTGTAAGTGATCAGCGCGGAGAGCTGGCCCACGTCGAGCTCAAGCCCCGTGGACGAGATGATGATGTAGGAGCCGAAGAACAAAACGAAGACCATGACGGAGTAGATGCAAAACTGCATAAGCGGTCCGTTGAGGGCGAGTATGCGCTCGGCCTTTGTGAAGTCGGCGCAGACATCCTCAGCGGCGCGTCCGAATTTTTTGGACTCGTAGTCCTCGCGAACAAAGGCCTTGACAACGCGCATGGCCTTGACGTTTTCCTGAATGGATTCGTTGAGCTTGTCGTACTTTTTGAAGACGCGCTGGAAGAGCGGTACTGTCTTGAGTGCGACGAGCGCGAGTCCCACGCCGAGGATTGGCACAACAATGAGGAATATCCAGGCCATTTTCCCGCCCATTATGAAAGCCATTATAAAGGCGAAAATGAGCATGAGCGGTGAGCGTATCGCCGTGCGGATGACCATCATGTAGGCAAACTGGACGTTCGTGACGTCGGTGGTCATGCGGGTGACGAGGGAGGAGGTCAGAAAATGGTCTATGTTCTCGAAGGAGAAACCCTGCACGGCGCAGAAGATATCGTGCCGAAGGTTTTTGCCCAGACCGCAGGAGGCGGTGGAGCAGGTAAGGCCCGCAAGTGAGCCGAAGAGCAGCGACAGCGCCGCCATAAGCACCAGCAGTCCGCCGTAGCGCAGTATCTCGTCCATGCCGCAGCCGGCCTTTATCTCGTTGACCAGCTGCGCCGTGATAAACGGTATGATGCACTCCATGATAACCTCGAGCGAGACGAGTATAGGAGTGATGATCGATGCCCGGCGGTACTCACGAAGGCTGTGAGACAATAATTTAAGCATTTGCATTCCCCACTTCTACATAAAAGAGAGCATGCCTGCCGCGGGCGTTCAAACCCTCGGCAAGCTATGCTCACTGAAAAACTGTTTGATTGTCAGAAGGGCAGACCCTTCATGCCGGTCAGCTTGGCCATGCCGCCGGAAGAGGCAGCGTCGACCTTGCGCAGGGCCTCGTTGACGGCCGCGATGATCATATCCTGGAGCATATCGACGTCCTCGGGATCGACCGCCTCGGGGTCAATGGTGAGGCTCGTGAGCTCATGCTTGCCGCTGACGACAGCCTTGACAACGCCGCCGCCGGAGGTCGCCTCAAAACTCGAGGCCTCGAGCTCCTCCTGCATCCTGCGCAGCTCTTCCTGCATCTTCTGGGCCTGCTTCATCATGTTGGCCTGATTCATGCCGCCCATGCCGCCGTATCCGCCGCGGAAACCGCCTTTTGCCATATTAATTATCCACCTTTCAGATGAATTTTACCTGTTTGAATCTCTGAAGCTCCTCCAAATCACGCGAGGCAAGCTTTGCCCCACCGTTTTCGGACAATATGTTGAGCTCGACGGGAGCGCCGCAGAGCGTTTCCGCCGCGCTGCGAAAGAGCGCAAGTGTCTCCGTGGTGTTCAGCTGCTTTTCGGCAAAGCTGTTCATAAAGGTTATGTTGAGCTTGCCGCCGGAGAGCTCACCTGTGACCTGGAGCGGGTCTGTAAGCAGTCTGTATGTGCCCACACGCAGCCGCCCGTCCAGTGCCGCTACGAGCGAGCGCCAGTCCGCCGCGCCGTTCACCGCCGCGGGCGGTTCAGGGATGTTGTCCGGACGGTCCGGCAGAGTATCCTCGGGAGCAGGCTCGAAATAACGGCCCTCAGGCTCGGGCGTCGGCTCCGCTTCGTCGCGGATGTAGCCGCCGTCCTCTGGGGCAGGCTCGAAGTAACGGCCCTCAGGCTCGGGCGTCGGCTCAGCCTCGTCACGAATGTAGCCGACATCCGCAGCCTCAGGGACACGCTCCGGTTCAGGAAGCGGCTCCGGTTCAGGTTCCGGCTGCCGTACGGGCGAGGGGGAAGACGCACGGACAGGTTTTGGCTCCGGTTCGCATACCGGTTCCGGCTCGGGTACGTAAAAGTCCTCAGGCATGGCCGGCGCACGCGGAGGCGGCGTACCTGCCTCCAGCCGGGATATCCTGGCCATCAGCTCCGGCATACCGGCGCCCATGCCGGGGTCGCAGAGCGTTACGAGACATATTTCGACCGCAGTACGCGGCGAGGGGTTGTCCTTGAGCGAGACGATGGCCTCCTGGGCGCGCTGCATGTTTCTAAGCAGTTCCTCACGCGTGAAGGTGCGGGAGAAAGCCGCGAGGGTCTTGGCGTCATATGCCCCGGAGAGCAGGGCGCGCCCGCCCTTCGGCGCAAGGCCGAGCAGCAGCACGTCGCGCATGAGTGCGCAGAGGTCGGAGAGCAGGGAGGCCGGGTCCTTGCCATCGCGCCAGAGCTCGGCAAAGATATCGAGCGCGGCGGCGGAGTCATGCTTCGCAATGGCGGAGAGCAGGGAGGCGACGCGCCTGTTGCCGGCGAGGCCCGTTGCTTCAAGCACCGCGGCCTCGTCTATGACCGGGGAGCTCGAGCACTGGTCCAGCAGGGAAATGGCGTCGCGCATACCGCCGTCGGCGAGCCGCGCGAGCAGCTCTGCGGCCTCATGCGTGAGCTGGAAGCCCTCCTGAGAGGCTATATATTCAAGGTGCTTTGAGATGACCTCCGCGTCGAGGCGCCGGAAACTGTATCTCTGGCAGCGAGAGAGGATGGTCGCGGGCACCTTGCGCAGCTCGGTCGTGGCGAGGATGAACATCAGGTGCTCAGGCGGCTCCTCGAGTATCTTGAGCAGGGCGTTGAAGGCCGCTATGCTGAGCATGTGGACCTCGTCGACAATGTAGACGCGCTTTTTGACGCTGGCAGGGGAGAATATGGCCTCGTCGCGCAGGGCACGGATGTTGTCCACGCCGTTGTTGGAGGCGGCGTCTATCTCAACGACGTCGAGCACGGTGCCGTCGTCAATGCCGCGGCAGGCGGCGCACTGACAGCAGGGGTTGCCGTTTACGGGGTGCTCACAGTTGACGGCCTTGGCAAGTATCTTGGCGCAGCTTGTCTTGCCGGTGCCGCGCGTACCTATAAATAAATAGGCATGCGAAAGCCGGCCGGAGGCCACCTGGGCCTTCAGCGTCTCAGTGACTTGCTCCTGACCGCAGACCTCGTCAAAGGTGCGGGAGCGGTATTTACGATATAATGCCTGGTATATAAGTCCCCACACCCTTCAAAAAGTAATGTGCGGCGCTTTGCAAGACTGCACACCCTTGATCGAAAATACGACACGCCCGTTACCCGAGCAGCCAGCTCGGCCCCGGCACGCCCACGGCACACGGACTGACCCGCTTAATGCTGCTCGGTTCCCCGCCTGACATGGTTCACAGGGGTCCGTTGCGCGGGACCGGGGCTTCAACGCCGCTTACCTGGGGCAGACGGCACATCGTATATCCTCTCGTGGGAATCCATCCCTGCTATAGCGGATTGCAGGTTACAGGGCACCGCTGGCTCCCCGACTGGTGCAGCCTTGCAAAGGGCCGCGGGAGTATTCTACTACAAAAACTTATTTTAATCAATATTGATTTTAACTCTTTACAAATTCGCAAAATGTGCTATAATGTTCAAGCACTTGGGCCTGTAGCTCAGCTGGGAGAGCAAGCGGGCCAGCTTCAGCGATTTCACGCAGCTCACGCGGCTGCCATCGCGTTTGCATAACAAATTACCAATATATGGGCCTGTAGCTCAGCTGGGAGAGCGTTCGGTTCGCATCCGAGAGGTCGAGAGTTCGAGTCTCTTCAGGTCCACCAAATGGCGAGAAAGTTCTAAAAATGAGGACTTTCTCGCCTTTTTTGTTAGGCCCTGTATCTCACACGCCTGCATTTTCCTGAAGAGAGTAAAATGGAAGCGGCTGGGTGTTGAATTCGTCAAAGCTGAACTTGAAGTTTATCTCCATCCTGTAGTCCCTGCCGACATACACAGAGTCGATGAGCTGGGAGAGTATCATCTTCCGCGCCTCAAAGCTGCTTTTGGAATAGAGGTCGGCCCAGCTCAGGAGCTGGTCGTACTCGGCCTGTAAGCTCTGAGATGAGTCGAAAAGGCCGTCGAGGGACGCCTGCGCTTCCTCCTTACGGGCCTGCGCGGCTCTGAGTTTGTCTGCGGCGTCGGACATGAGCGAGTTGAGCAGCTGGGCGTTGAGCGGGCTTTCACCGCGGATGACCTTGATGGTCTCTGCGCGGTAGTCGTCCAGCTCTTTTATAATGCCGTCTATCTCGTCCTCTGCCTGCTCCAACCGTATACGAGCAAGCTCTATCTCACGTTCGCGCTGCCTGCCAATGATTTCAGCCTCTGGCGCGGCGGCAATCTCGGCAAGTTTCATCCGCACGACCTGTTCGACCATGGAATCCACCTTGGGTACGGAGTAGCCAGACTGCCCGTCGCATTCGCCTGGGTGCCGGACATTGTAGTGGCACTGGTAACGGATGTACTTGGCCATCGGAGTGCTCCTGTTCTTCTTGCGCCCGCTGGTCGTGAGCGTCAGTCTGTTGCCGCAGTGTGCGCAAAAGATGTTGCCGACGAGCAGGGAACTGCCCTTACAGTTGCGAGGGACGGAGCTGCGGGGCATTGTGCGCTCGCGCATTATCTGCTGTGCGCGGTCAAAGGTGGCGTCGTCGATAATGCGCAGCTCCTCCAGATACGCCGACCGGCTGTCGCCATTCTTGATGATGCCGGTATACATCACGTTCTTGATGATGCGGTTGAGCGTGGTGTTGGGGAAGCCCTTACCGTCGCGGCTGTATATACCGGACTCGTGGAGGTATTTGCAGAGCCTCTGCGCCCCATAGCCCTCATCCACATACTTGCGGAATATGAGCCGCACTATCTCGGCCTCGTCCTCGTCAATGGCCAGGTCGCTGACCTCGCGGTTTCGCTTGTTCACGCGCCCGCGCTTTTCAAGGTGGTAGCCGTAAGGCACGGTGCCGCCGGTGTAGAGACCCGCTTCCGTCATCTGACTGAGGCGGGTCTTTACACGTATTGAGGTCTTGATGCTCTCGCCGGAGGCCTGCCAGTAGCGGATGTAGTTCATCAGCTTGTCGACGTGAGTGTCGAACCTCTGCTGACCCTCGGTGGCGCTCCAGACCTCGATGCCGTTGCGGACGAACCATTCCACAACGAAGGGTGTCTCGTCGTCGCGGCGTCCGAGGCGGTCAAACATGAAAACCAGCAGGATGTCGAATTTCCCATCCACGGCGTCGCGCTGTATCTCCTGAATGGCGTCGCGGTCCCGCGCTGAGACCTTGAAGCCGGAGACGCCCTTTTCGGATAGCTCGCGCACAATGCTCCAGCCCTGAGCCGCAGCGAATTCACGGCAGCGCTGTTTCTGCATGGGTATGTCGTCCTTTTCGACCTGGCCGAGAGTGGAGACGCGGTAGAGGCAATAGACACGCTTGACGGTAAAGTAAGTATCGTAGTTGTTCATCATACACACCTCATCTTGATGTGTCTGATCTTTGCTGCCTGTCCGCGATATGTGATTATCAAGGTGCTCCGCCGACATTATCTCACACCCTGTCCTCGGCGGCAATGTTGTCGCGCATGTACGAATTGAGCAGGATGCCCCTGACGTTCGCCATGACGGATACCTTGTCCGGGCAGTCCTTGTATCTCACCCGGACGATGCAGCCGTCCAGAACGCAGACCTGCTCGCCGCTGGAGTTGATGGGAGCCGAAAGCGAATTTGTGTTTTTCATGTATTTCGCTCCGTTTCTTATAGGATGTTCCGCCGTATTTGCCACGCGCCCCGGCGGTGAGGGGATACAGCGAGCCGCCTCTGGCGCGGCTGTCATAGCTCCGCGGTGCCGGTTGCCGTACACCGCAGGGCTGCCCCCAAGTCCTCGGGAGCGCGTGAGCAAGTACCTTTATCCCCCGCGCTTTCATTGCAAAGCGGCTTGCCAAAGCCGTTTTTGGGGCCGCGTTCATCGCTCAAGCTCACGCCGTCATCGCGCCGTGCCCCGCGTCGCTGACCGTCTCCGGTCACGCAGGTTCTGTGCTCGCTGTACCGTGTATTCAGTTGTAAAAGACTCTCAAGAAGTATTGCTTCTCACTATACAGGCAGTGGGAAAGACGATTTGGCAACGCTTAACACAAATTTTTTCTAATTCGTGCAATATGACGACTGATATTCTGATGTGAGCACGAAAAAACTTTGGCTGCCTCCCTATAAGACTTGCCGTCAATCACAATTTGCGTAAGCAGCTCCAAGTCTGCGTCTGAAAGCCCATGCAGCCGCTCGACTAACTGCGGGTCGCTTATCTCATCGAGCCAGCTATAGCGCTCTGCGGGCGATTCAAATGCCTGAACATAGAAAGAGCCGCAGGCCGTCTCCAACGGACGCCTGCGGCTCTCGTACGCTCTGTCGCGGTTGAATTGTTCGAGGTCAAAGCGGCGCATCTCCTCGATGTCGTCATCGCTCATTCCTTCTTTTCTGTACCAGGACGCTTTTCGTTTCCACTCAGCGTCGAATTTTCTTTTTTCCTTAGCATAGTTGTATGCCATTAAAATGACCTCCTGCTTTGATTTGGATGGGAATCAAAACAGGAGGTCAGGGGTATTTAGCTATGTAGCACTGCCAGCGCCTAGGGCGCATTTCCGTCTCCCTGACACTAGGTATTTACATACGTGGGTTAAGGGTGGAGCTTGAGCAAAATAGGCTTCAATTACTATTTGTGTTTTGCTCTACCATTTATTTCACTCAATTCAAAGAATAAGAGTTCTTTATACGCAAAACCACATATTACATATGCGCTATACGATTAGCAACCAGCAGTAACTAACTGTTGAAAAGCACTACGTCTATGGAGTATAATAGGATAAATATAGGGAATTTGTAAAGAAACGTCAAAAACTGTTGCAAACAGTGTGCTACTCATTTTAGATTATACAGATTGCAAACATAAGTTTTTGTCACGTAAGTATGGCGACCATACTGTATGTCAGTATTTGTACACTCAATTAAGATTACAGGACGTGACATTTTTATGGACATAAATACGGAACAATTTATAGAAAAGCTATATTGTACAACGCGTGACAAACTGTTCCGCTATGCCTATCGCCTGATTGGTAGAGTGGAAAAGGCGGATGAGCTGGTGCAGGAAGTTTTTGTGCTGGCTATGCTGCATGAAGGGGAGCTTTTGAGTCATGCAAATCCACAGGGCTGGTTGTTTGTTACACTAAAATATCAGATATTGAACGAGCGGCGCAGAAAAGAGTCAATATCTGAAGTTCCGTTGGATGACTTTTTTGCTTTGGAAGAAAAGCCTCCGAGTGAACCACTTGAAACTATTCTCCCCAGAGAATTATCAGATCTGGAAAAACAGATACTGATATGGAGATTCGAAGATCAAATAGATTATTATGAAATGTCAAATCGACTTGGTATTTCTCAAAATGCATGCAGGATCCGGGTATCAAGAGCGGTAGAGAAATGCCGGAAGAATTGGGACAAAAACTTTTAAATTATTCGATTTGTTGAAATAGGTCACCCTTCTCAGTACATATAAGGACAGGGATAGTGAGGGGGAGGAAGGAGGTCATGATGAGCTATCCTTTTGATGATAAAGAAAATGAGTTCAATAAAATCACCCGAGAACAGTTGGACTCCATGTCTGTTGCCGAGCTTTTGGAGCTGCTTGAGAGCATAAACGAGACTATGACGGAGGATAACTTCGACGATGAACTCGTTGAAGCCTGCTTGGATGCCATAGACCGTAAGTCTCCTATGCCAGAGTATCCTTCAACAGACGAGTCGCTGAAGGCGTTTGAGGCCAAGCTTCATACGGCCGGCGGCACGGAGCCTGAACTCATGGTAAGGCGGCCCAGGCATAGGTTTGCCCGCGTGGGACTGATAGCGGCAATTGTGGCTGTGTGCCTTTTCTCCGGCATGATAGCAGTACAGGCAGCGGGGATTGATGTGTTCGGAGCCATTGCGAGTTGGACAGAGAACCTTTTTGGCTTTGGAGATATTGAAGACAGCATGGCAGCAGAACATTCTTCAAAATCGGCGGTAGCAGTCACAGATTTGGAATATATTGAGTCGTGGATCCCTACGCTTGGTGAGGAATTCTCTAAAAGCGAACCAATAGTCATGGAGGATGAACAGCCGGGAACACTGTACTATTCTTTGACGTTTGCTTTAGAAGGTGACACGCTTGTGTTTGACGCTTTTTTGCGTGGTGAAGACAGCCAAAATTCATTGTATGAAAAAGATGGAAACAATGTAAAAGAAATTACTATAGACAATGCCACGTTTTACATTTTTGAAAACAATGGTAACAGTATTGCTGCTTGGTCAATAAATGGCATTGAATTTAGTCTTGTCTCATCATTATCAACGGAAGAATTAGAACTGATTATAATTGAGTCGTATGGGGGTAATTGAATAATGAATAAAACAAGAGTCCTATCGATAGTTTTGCTCATTGCTATTGTTCTTGCCACACCTACATATGCTATAAGCGACAAGGCCAGCGACCAACTATTTCATTACAATGTCGATGTTACAACGAGTAATGGAAAAATTAATGTCTCAGCCAATGTGGTTGGTTCTTTGTCTGCTACAAAAGTAGGGTTAGAAAATATCTGCGTATATGAAAAGTCAGGATCAAGTTGGATTTGGTATGCTGAATTGTTTGAAGATGACCCTGATATGTCGGTAGATTCTCGTGCATATCTTGATACAATACAGATTGATATAACGCCTGGTCACGAGTACATAGTCTACGTTACTATTTTTGCACAAGACGATAGAGGACGAGACACAAGAAGCTTTGATTTCAATGCCTAATGGCATTTGCGCAAGCGCTTGTAAATTGACATGAGCAAATAATAGTTCTAAGTACTGATAAGCTAAATTGCTTATCAGTACTTTTTTAGAATATATAGGTTGCCTTAATATGAACTTATTTATTAAATGGCAAAGAAACATATTTCTTAAATGATTACATTATAAAGGTAGGAGTGAAAGCAATTGGGTATAGTTTACTGCTTTATCAAAAAAGATTTTAACGCTTTTGCAGAACAATTAGAACAAATATAGTGTCTGGGAGGTGTAACGCAATAGCAAATTAAAACGCAAGGAATGGAGACCTAGCTAAATACAAACAGTGCGAAAAGCAAACAAACGTTGAGTAAACAGAACAGTCCGAACATGATCAATAACATAGCAGAAAAATATAATGGTTAAGCTCTCATTGAGAAAGGTCGGTAGAAATGAAAAACAAAAAACATATAAAGAGAGTAGTAAGCGTTCTTATATCGACAGCAATGGTTTTTTCTTTTAGTAATTTTGCTTTGGCATACAACACAGAAAGCTCCCATGTATTTGAGGCGGAATTATCATTAAACACAAGCATGATAAACGAGGTCTTCGGTGTTGCTAATGATTGTGCGGAACCAGCGAATGTAAGCACATCAGATACTCGAAGTATTAGTATATACATCGAAAACGAAATGGCTCATCTTTCTTTGACTGAAGATGGAAATGCATTTAACGGAACGCTTACGGGAAGAGTTACACCGATTAACACTAGTGATAACTTGTCTGGTTACGCTGCCGCCTTTAAGGGTTATTTAACATCACCTAGCTCTAATACTAGTAAATTTGTTTTTGCGGACGTTACTTACAATGAAGATGATATGTTTGCCATTATTACAAAGTATAACGATGATTTTGCCGCTATACCTGCATTAGATTTTTATGGCATACTAACGGATGAACTTGCGAGCATAGCTAATACATATTCTGCTCAGGTTTTTGATTCAGTTCAAAATGAGCAGCTAGCAAGAAACGCGGACTTGCCGGAAATCAATGGATTTGAGCTACTTGACGTAGATGCTCAAACACGTTTAAAAAGCTACGATAATGTAAGAGCGGGAACCTGTAATGTTGGCACATGCTATTTGTTCCATGCTAACGAGCTAATAAATCAAGGCAGTATGACAACATATGTAAAAGTTAATACAAATACTGAAGAAGCAATGGACCATATCACATTTGATCGTGGCGAAATAGTGGGTTTAACTGGAGCGTCTCCGGAGGTTATCCAAATTTCCCTATCAGCCACACCAGGCATAGCAGTAAAAACGAATACTTATTTACCAGCCAATGACCAAAGAAGTATAACATTTAATCTTCCTGTCTGGTATGAAGCAACGTTAGGATTCGTAACCGTTCCTTTCAGCATAGTTACTTCTTCTACGTCTGTCTCGACATTCAAAACTGGTTCTTCAGCGACAAATAACAATATTTCATGGAGCATGTATAAGCTTAATGGGTGGGAAGACGAACTTGATGGAACTGACGCTTCTTCCACTCGAGGAATTGGCGCAGAAGTGCAACTCGGATTTGAAGGCACAATATCTCAGCAACAAGTAAAATCAATTAGTGGCACAGTTACGATTGATTATGTATACTCCTTCCTGTACGCTGGTAATGAGCTTTGTGGGCGTTTTGCAGGTGAGGGCTCATTATCCTCAGCTGTATATGTACTTCCGTAACTGTCACATTCAAGACCACGGCGGCAGTGAGGAGGAGTATTAAAGCATGACATATTTGCGATTAAAAATCCAAGCAAAGCTATGTTTCTGCATCATGCTGACTTGCATTTTGGTGCTGTCGGCGTGCGGTGAGTCAAATAACGTGGACAATACATACAGGATACAGTACAACGCAAAAGTAACGAATGACATATTTGCACCTTCTTTTACAGAACGCCTCGAGGGTGAAAACTATGACGTTCTAGAGTTTACGCTGGACCCTGATTCTAGCGAGGCTGAGTTTGCTTTACGCGGAGATGAAGTACTGACGGGTACACTTTCGGGACCTATTATTCCAGTGATGTCGGAAGCCGGAAATGGGTATGGTTGTGTACTTAGGGGCGAAGTAAATGGTGAGGAAACAAGCTACCGTGTAATTGCAGACATAATATGTTCGGATTCTGACGCGTTTGCTATTTTGACAATGAGGCGTACTAATAAGACAGATTTAATTTGCGTGTATGGCGAGCTGAACAATACAATTGAAGCTATCAATGAAGCATACCGTGAGTATTTATCTGAACTTGAGTAACTGAAAAATTCGACGAAGAAGGGAGATAAATATGGACAAAAGCTTTTCTGTCAAAGCTCTATCACTTTTTCTCTTTGGGATTTTTGTATCTGCGTTGTTTGTAACAGGTGCAAGCGCATTTAACCTTTCAAACGAAGGTAGTATCGATCCAACTCTTTTGTATGCCGTCAACGGCGGTGCGCCATGTGGCCACGACAATGTAGACATTAATGCAACTGTCGAATATGTATACAATGACGCTGATACTCATGATGTCTATACAGTATTTACTTATGAGTGTGAGATCTGTGGTACTTATGCGAGGCAAGCGTATGAAGGACAGTATTCCCATAATTACACTCAGTATAGCGCTACATGTAACGGTCAGCGTCAAACAATAACGTATTTTTGCCCGGATTGTGGCGGAACTAAGAATGAGCTTGTCACATGCCCCGGGGCGCCGCATGAGCCTGGACAATGCAGGTGGCTTCCTGTATAATATTACCGTAGACATATAAAAATTGCCGCGCCTTCTCGTTTCGTTGAAGGCGCGGCTGTTGGAATATGGAGGCGAGGCCATGCACATTTTTTTGAAAAAGGTAAAACGCGAGCCCGTGTTCATACTGCTGGCGGTCATTTTGGCCCTCGCCTCAGCCTTTTCGTGCCTTGGCTTCGGGGCGTGGGAGAGCGCTATGCGGCAGGTGCGGAGCATCGAGGGCTCGTACACGACCATTGCCGTGCCCGTAGGCGCCCCGTCGAACCCCAACACCGGCGCCATGGAGTACATCACGGACGAAAACGGCGGCATCAGAGGAAAAACACATCTCGAGTATAATGAGGACGGCAGCGTCAGCTACCTTGATCCTGAGACGGATGAGGTGCTCCGCACGGTCTACCCATCGGGTGTAATAATGGACGCCGCACGCAGTGCGCCGCAGGTGGTGAGCAGCTGCTCCGGCGCCGCAATGCGGGCGGAGCTCTCGGGCGCTGCGCCGCTCGCCTCGGGCAGCGTGGACAGGCTCAACTACAACCTCGGCTTCGACGAGTGGAACCACAATTTCTGCGTCCTTGCAGTGCGCTGCGGCGAGGTGACAGACATAGGAATAGAGGGCGGAGTTTCCGGAAACATCACGACCTTGGGCAGCAAGGATTACAGCGCCGAACTCGAGGTGCTCGACTGCATCGCAATTTCAGAGAGCTATTCGCCGGAGGCGCTTGTCGGCTGTACGCTCACGGTGTTCCCCCTTTACGGCAAGAGTCTGTGCAGAGAGGACGGAACCTTCGTGCTCGAGGAGGGAAAGACCTACATCGTCCGAGGCTTTTTCAGCGACCTAAGAGTTGAAAGCCGGGTCGAA
>OLZO01000245.1_pt1 | contig 38329 bp, 36 predicted proteins | sample 1644431 | NCBI WGS metagenome assembly OLZO01 (sample SAMEA103958145, study PRJEB25191) | human gut metagenome | biome: human-associated habitat [ENVO:00009003]; feature: intestine environment [ENVO:2100002]; material: feces | place: Germany | collected 2013/2015
GGGATGAATTCCAGCGCGGCGAAGGCGCCTCCGGCCACCACCAGGAGCGCGACGGCCAGTATAAGCAGTTTCTTTCCGCGTTTCATTGCTTTTTCCTCCTTACCCAGATGACAATTCCCGCGGCAAGGAAGCAGACGGGGATGACTCCGACGACCAGCATGGTGAGCATGGAGGACGTGCCGCTGCTGATGGTGAGGTACTCCGTGCTCAGGCTCTTTGCGTGTATGGAGATTCCGCTCTCGGAGCCGCAGAGCCAGTTGATGCAGTTGAGGAAGAAGTCCTCATTACCGCCTGAGATGCTGGCGTTGGTAGAGTCGTCCAGCAGATAGGCGGAGGAAACCCAGATGATATCGGTCTCGCCGCCGTCCTCAAGCGTTTCGGTGATGGCCACTGCGAGGGCGAAGGGGCCGTCTATGTCGCCGTCCTCCTTTTCATAGGTGCTCATGGTATAGCCGCTGAGCTTGGAGTAGGCAGAGTCTGAGGTAGTCAGCAGCTCGGTAACGCTGACCGTGTCGCGCGGCGCCTCGCCTACGATGAGGCCCTGGGCCAGAGGCAGACACATATAATAGCCGCCCTCGGAAAGGGGAGAGGTTATCTCATGGCTGCCGTACTCGGGCAGAAGGTTGATAGGCGCGGGGAAGAGGTAATTGCTGTCGCTGCCCTCGACCACGATGCCATCTGCGGCGGTAACGCCGTAGTACTCCATGACAGCCTCCAGGTTTGTAAGCTCCGTACCGTCCTGGAGAGGGCCGGTTATGAGGATGAGCTTGCCTCCGGAAGCGAGGTATTCAAGTATCGAGTCGCGCTCGGATTCTGAGATGTCGCTCATGGGGGCGTTTATGAGCAGGCAGTCCGCATCCTCGGGTACGCCGTCGGTGGTGAGCAGGGAGAGCGATTCGATTTCTACGTTCTGCTTTGCAACGGCGGTCTCAAAGGAGGTGGAGAGCTCGCTCTCGCCGTGACCCGTAAGGGCATAGAGCTTGGGCAGCTCGTCGTTGGTGACGTAATCTATAGCACTGGTGAGCTCGCTTTCTCCGGCGAAGCTCTGCTCGTAGGAGCCGGTGGAGTAGTAATTGCTGTAATCGTATTCGTATATGTCTGAGTAGCTGATATAGGTGTTCCGTTCACCGCACTCGACGACCAGACTGTTGTTGTAGATGGTGCCGTCTGCGTACTTCTGCACGAAGGTCGGCTGCACGTCGGGGTCGACCTTGGTGACGGTCAACTTGCTTGACATGGCCGCGTAGCGGTCGAGCAGTGTGCCGAGCGTCTCATCCTCGCGTCCGTCCTGGACTATCCAATAGACCGTTACCTCATCTTCGAGCTCGGAGAGCACCAGCTCCGTCTGCTCGGAGATGGAGTAGAGCTGAGAGGACGTGGTGTCGAACTGTGTGTATTTCGCAGGCAGGGCATTCACAAGTATGTTCGCAAACACCGCGATGGCGACCACAATGACCGTCGCGAGTACGCTGTAACCGCCTACGCGGAAGCTGCGGGTCTTGAGCCGGCCTATCATCTCGCCGGACTGAGGCAGCTTTATTTTAGGCTTTTTCATTCGCTCCACCTCCTCTTTTCAAGGGACTGTACGCTGAGAAAGAGGAACACGCCTATGACCGTGAGGAAATACACGACCGAGCCCAGGTCAAAGATGCCGTAGACAAAGTCGTAGAAGCGGTCAAAGAGCGAGAGCTGTTCCATTATTTCGGGGAATAGCCCCTCGAAAGCGGAGCTGTCGAGCATGAAGCCGACAAGCAGCAAGCCCTCGAGTATTATCATGAGCACGATGGATGCGAAGCCGCTGCGGGTCATGAGACGGAACACGCCGCCCAGGACCAGCACGAGTACAGTGAAGGCCAGCAGCGAGCCGGCAGCCGAGGTGGAGGCGTAGGAGGCGAGGCTGGTGATGAAGTAGTTGAGCAGCATCACGATAAAGCACAGCCCGGCCGCGACGGCCTGACTCTCGGTTATAGAGGATATGAACATGCCGATCGCGAGCAGCGACGCTCCCAGTAGGTAGAAGCCGAAGATGGCTGAATAGGCCGCGGGAAGATAGACGTTGCCGAAGGCGCTGAGTACGATGGGGTAGATGCAGACGATGAGCATAGGTACGGCAAAGACCACGAGCAGCGCGAGATACTTGCCCATGACGACCCTAGTCATACTGAGGGGCAGGGAATAGAGCAGCTGGTCTGTCTTCTGCCGCTTTTCCTCTGCGATGACCTTCATCGTTAGAATGGGTACGATGACGAGAAAGACGAAGGACATGCCGCCGAGGACGTACTCAAAGTTGGTGTAGGCTGAGCGGAGGTTATAGGCCATGGTGTATATGCCCGCGAAGAGCAGCAAAAACGCGCCGAACACATAGCCGGTGACGTTGGTGAAATACGAGGAGACCTCGTGCCTGAATACTGCTTTCATGCCTTTGCCTCCTCTCCACCGTCTACAGACGGCACGGGGGTATCGGAGCTTGTGAGCTCGATGAAGATGTCCTCGAGACTGGCCCGGGCCGTGTTCATGCGCAGTATGGGCAGGTTGGCACGGCTGAAGGCGAAGAAGGCGTTGCGGCAAACCTCGTCGCCGTCGGGACAGTCGGTGTCGAGCGTTATGCGGCAGCGGCCGCCGTCAAGCGGCTCTGCGCGCAGGGAGGTGACATGCGCGAGGGGAGAGAGCAGACGCGTGGCCTCGTCCGCGGGAGCCTCGGCGGTGAGCTCCACGGTGGTGGAACCTGCAAACAGTCGCTCCAGATTCTCAGGCGTGTCGCAGGCCACAAGGCGGCCCTTGGAAATGATGAGGATAGTCTGGCACACGGCCTGGACCTCGGAGAGAATGTGGCTGCTGAGAATGACGGTGTGTTCGCGGCCGAGGTCTTTGATGAGGTCGCGTATCTCGATTATCTGCCTGGGGTCGAGACCTACGGTGGGCTCGTCAAGGATGATTATCTTCGGGTCTCCGAGCAGAGCCTGGGCGATGCCCACGCGCTGGCGGTAGCCCTTGGAGAGGTTCTTTATGAGCCTGTCCGAGACGTCGCTGATTTGGGTGACGGACATGACGCGCTCCATCTGCTCCGCGAGCTGGGGCTTCGAAAGACCTTTGGCCTGGCCCACGAAGGTGAGATATTCCCTCGGTGTCCGGTCCAGGTAGAGAGGCGGTTGCTCGGGCAGATAGCCCAGGAGCCGCTTCGCCGCGCCCGAATCCTCAAAGATGTCGTGCCCGTCGATCCTGACCTCGCCGGAGGTGGCGGCGAGGCAGCCGGTCATGATGTTCATGGTCGTGGATTTTCCGGCCCCATTTGGGCCGAGGAAGCCGTAGATCTGCCCGTCCTCAATTTTGAACGAGAGGTCGGAAACGGCAAGGTGCGTGCCGTAGCGCTTTGTGAGATGGCTTACTTCTATCAAGGCGATACCCCCTTACCAGGTTAGCGTAGCATCAGTTGCTGAACCGAACCTGAAAAGGGGGCATCCAAAACGTAAACTATTTTTGAACTCTGAGACGTATGCAAAAGCGGTTGCCGCCGGGAACGGCCTCCGCCCAGATACGGCCGCGGTGCGCCTCAACGATGCCGCGGGCAATTGAGAGGCCGAGACCATAGCTGCCTCCGGAGCTGCGAGCGGCATCCGCGCGGTAAAATCGTTTGAAAATGTCACGCCGCTCGGCGGGGGAGAGGGGCTCGCCGCTGTTCTCAACGGCGAGTAGACAGTGCCTGCGGCCCTGCCTGGAGAGAGTTACAAGCACATTCCCGCCGGGCGAGGCGTACTTTTGAGCGTTGTCCAGCAGCACGCCCACGGCCTGGGAGAGCCGCTCCGCACTGCCCTTGACGGCTATGTCCGGCTCGATAGAGCTCGACAGCGTGAGCCCGCGCTCATAAAACAGAGGCTCAAAGGGCAGCAATGCCTCGGAGACGACGCGGCTGAGCTCCACCCGCGAGAGTGTCTGACCCGTGAGACCGGAATCCACCCGCGCAAGCTCGAGCAGGCTCTCCACCAGCGAGCGCATGCGCGCGGACATGGAGAGAATGTTTTCCGTGAGCCTGCCATGCAGCTCCGGGTCGGCCTCGGCCTCGCGCAGCAGCTGGGCATTGCTTAGAATCACGGTAAGCGGGGTCTTGAGCTCGTGCGAGGCGTCGGCCACGAACTGACGCTGCCTGTCCCAGGCCAGCTCCACAGGCCTCACCGCCCAGCGCGAGAGCAGTAGGCTGATAACGAGAAAGGCCGCAAAGCTCAGGGCGCCTATCAGCAGGCTGTTTTTTGTGAGGCTTGCCATGACACTCCGCTCGCTGGACATGTCCGCAAAAACAATGTACTGCGTTCCGCGCGCCCAGACCCGGCAATAGCGCAGGCCATAGTCCTCCAACACGCCGGTGTTCTCGTCCGAGGCGGAGGCCAGGGCCAGCAGCTTTTCCAGCAGCTCGCTGTCTGTGAGGTCGTAGTAGCCTCCCCAGGCATCGGCGAGGTTTCCGTCGCTGTCAAGCTCCAGTGTGAAGAAGGGAAGACGCACACCATCCGGCCTCTCGTCCGGGCCGCCGGTGCGCATTGGCTCCTGGGCAAGGGCCTGCATCATACCTATGCTCTCGCGCTCAAGGTTTGCCCGGGTGAAGAAAAAGACCATGGCAAAGATGGCACAGAGTATAAGCGTGACAATGGCCATGTTTATGCAGACGAATTTCAGCCTGAGACGCCGAATCAAGAACGGTGCACCTCCAGATGATAGCCGAGCAGACGGATGACCTCAATGGTCAGGTCGGAGCCTATGGCGCGCAGCTTTTTGCGCAGGAAGCCTATGTAGACCTCAACATTGTTGTCACCAGCATTGGAGTCGAAGCCCCAGACGCGGGTGAGGATGGTCTCCTTGCGCACGCTGCGGCCCTCCGCCTGCATGAGCAGACGCATGACGTCGAACTCCTTGGACGAGAGCCGTACGGTGCTGCCGGCTGCGCTGAGAGTACAGCCTGTGAGGTCCAGACAGGTGTTGCCGTAGGTGAGCGCGTCGAACTGTGTGCCCTGGCGCCGGAGCAGGGCATTGATACAGGCGAGGAGCTCACGATTGTCGAAGGGTTTGGTAAGATAGTAGTCGGCGCCGGCGTTCAGGCCCTCGATGCGGTCGTGCACATCGGCGCGCGCCGTGAGCATTAGTATGGGCGTGGTTACGCGCTTTGCCCTTACGCGGCGGGCGAGACTGTATCCGTCAAGCCGCGGCATCATGACGTCGAGAAGGAGCAGATCGTATACTCCCGTCTCGGCGTATTCCGCGCCGCTCTCCCCGTCGCTCACAACTTCGACGTCGAAGCCGCGCAGTTCAAGCAGCGTCCGCAGGGAGTCGGCCAGAAGAGCTTCGTCTTCTATGATAAGTATTTTCATTTGCATCACCTGCAAACAAGATACACCGTCTACCTTAAATGAACCTGAAATGGCCATGGACATTTATTAACACTTTGTTTGTGAATCCGTCATATCTCGGTGCTAATATCTCGGTAACGGGGCGGAGACCCCGTGTACGCAAAAACACACGCGACATACCAAGGAGGATACAACATGAAAAAGCACATTAAGTTTACAGCTCTTGCCCTGGCCCTTGTTCTCTGCCTGGGCATGCTTACCGCCTGTTCTTCCGGCGAGGAGGATTCCGCGGTCACCGACCCCGTCGAGAGCGAAGAACCCACTGAGACCAACGAGGTCACGGAGAGCGAGGAGCCTACCGAGACCGATGACGCGGAAGAAACGGATCCTGTGGAAGAGACCGAGGACCCGGACGCTGCGGATGAGGACGCTCTCCAGATAGCCGAAGTCACCGCGATAGCCGATGACGGCACGCTCAGCATGACGCTCTACACCCTCACCGAGGGCGCCGAGGAGCCGACCGACTACGCCGCCATTGACATGAGCCTCTACGAGGCCGGGACCGAGACTGCGGAGTATCTGCCTGACGAGACCGTGCAGATATACGTCGCCGCCGACGGCGAGCTGACCGAGGCCACGGCTGCCGACATCGCTGTGGGCGACATGCTGGCCTTCTACAAGACCGAGGACGGCACCAACGCGATAGCTATCTACCACCCCGAGACCGCGGAATAAGCGGAAAAACAAAAAAGCATTCCCCGGCACGAGTTCTTCGTGCCGGGGAATGTTTTTTATATGACGAATTGTTCTAGGTAGCGCTTGGAGAGTTTTATCGACTTGAGAATGGAGTCTTCAGAGTCCTCAAACGCCTTGTCCTCGATCTCGATGCAGGCGCAGCCGTTGTAGCCGATGTCCGTGAGGGCCGAGCAGTATGCGCCCCAGTCCACGTCGCCGAGACCAGGCAGCTTCGGGGACATGTAGTCGAGCGGATAGGCCATGGTGCCGCAGCGCCTAAGCTTTTCCGGATAGAGCTTTATGTCCTTGAAATGGACATGGAATATCTTGTCCTTGAACTCATAGAGAGGGGAGATGTAGTCAATCATCTGCCATACAAAGTGGGAGGGATCGTAGTTGATGCCCAGATTTGGGCTCTTGATAATGTCGAACACCTTGTGCCATATGACGGGAGTTGTCATCAGGTTCTGGCCGCCGGGCCACTGATCGCTGCCGAAGAGCATGGGGCAGTTTTCAATGGCGACGCGGACCCCCAACTCCTCCGCAAGAGCCATGATGCTGGGCCACACCAGCGCGACCTCGCGCAGATTGTCCTCCACGCTTAGATTTTGGACCCTTCCGATAAAGGTGGTGACCATGTTGACGCCCAGAGCGGCAGAGGCGCGTATGACCTTCTTCAGGTGCTCGACATTTGCTGCGCGTTTTGTCGGGTCTCCGTCCATCGTGTTGGGGTAAAATGCGAGGGCAGAGATGCTTATGTGCCGCTCGGCGCAGTAATTGAGAATGTAGGCTACCTTGGATTCGTCAAGCTCGTCAACGTTGATGTGGCTTACGCCGGCATACCGGCGCTCCGCCTTTCCACAAGGCCAGCAGGCGACCTCAATGCAGTCGAATCCCATCTCAGCTGCGGTGTCAACCATCTGTTCAAAGCTGTAATCGGCGAGTATGGCCGACACCAAACCCATTTTCATTGCAGTGACCTCCTAAAATTAAATGCTTCTGATGGCGTTAGTGTAAACGTTTTTACTAGGCTTAGTCAAGAGCAAATCTTAACTTTTCAGGAAGAAACATGAGATTTTTTCTGCACAAAGCAAAATGGAATTGTAGGCCATGTTAAATTGCACAAGTAGAGGTTCCTCTAGCTGTGGCATTTATTCAAAAATAATATACGGACAAAATAGGGCCTTGACGTGGAACAGTAAATTGTGCATTAATTGAGCTGTAATCCATTACATCATTCGATGGGTTGAGCAATATGATAGAAGACATAAACGTTACAATTGAAGATGTGGCGAAGGAGGCCATGGTTTCGGTTGCTACGGTGTCACGGGTCGTCAACGAGAGCGGGAGAGTCAGCGAGACAACGGCCAGACGGGTGCGCGAGGCCATCGAAAAGCTCGGCTATGTTCCCAACCCCTCAGCCAGGAACCTGCGCAAGGGCGAGAGCAAGGTCGTCCTTATCATGGTCCCTAACTTCACCAACCCGTATTATTCTCAGATCCTGTCCGGTATTTGCGACGCTGCGCAGTTTTTGGGGTACAGTGCATTTATCAGCAGTGACAAGGACGCCAACCAGGAAAAGATCTTCACGAGCGTGATGGAGGGGAAGCGGGCCGACGGCACAATTTTCCTCACCTGCTGCTACGATGATGTTTGGCTTGGCAAGTATGTTGACCGCTTTCCAATAGTCCAGTGCGCCGAGGCAGTCGACAATGTGGCCGTTCCGTACATCTCCATAGACAACTACGCGGCCATGTGCGAGCTCGTGAGGCACGTTCGCCAGCTCGGGCACGAGAAGATAGCCTATGTGAACATAGAGAACCGCTTTTTGTCCACCCGACAGAGAAAACAAGGCTACTGCGATTCCATGACAGGCGGCGTGATGGGCAAGTCGCTGCGGAGTGACTATATAATAGGGACCACGGACTACAGCTACGAAAGCGGCGTAGCCGCAGCAGAACGACTGCTGGGTCTGCCAGACCGGCCAACTGCCATACTCTGCGGCTCGGATATGCTGGCCCTGGGCGTGGTGTCCAAGGCGCGGGAGCTGGGCATCTCGGTGCCGGGAGAACTGTCTGTGACAGGCTTTGACGACATTGACTATGCCAAGATGTTCCACCCATATATCACTACGGTTGCCCAGCCCTGCTACGAGCTGGGATGGACATCGATGCAGAAACTCAAGGAGTGCATCGACAAGAACTCAAACGACAATGTGCACATCATTATGCCCCACAAACTCAAGCTGAGGGAGACCACGGACAGAGTTGCTAATGGATGAAAAAAGCAGTTGTCCTGAATCACATATGACGTAAACACGGAAAACACTGAGGCTTGCATGTCGCTCGCTTCAAGTGTTTCCCGTAATATGTAAACGATTACATTTATAGACTAAGACATTGGCTGACACACGAAAGGAGCATGAAAATGAGCATTAAAATCTCTTACAACACCCTGGTGTATGTCAATGAAAGCGTTGACAAGAGCATTGAGAGGCTGGCCCGTTACGGCTACGACGGCGTGGACCTGGTGGGAGAGCCCTCCAGATACGACGTTGAGGAGGTCTGCGCGCTGCTGAAGAAGTACAACATAGCAGCCAGCTCCATATGCGCCGTGTTCAACACGGAGCGCGACTTTGTCTCGCCGAAGGCGGAGATACGCAAAAACGCCGTGGCGTATGTTAAGGAGTGCGTGGATTTTGCAAAGGCGATAGGCGCGCACTCGATAAGCGTACAGGCTTCTGCCTGCATGAAGACCGCAGCGGAAGCTCCGGCGGAGCAGGAGTGGAAGTGGGCCGTAGAGGGCCTGCGCGAGGCCGGAGAATACGCACTCAGCGCCGGTATACGCCTCACTCTCGAGGCCTGGAACCGCTATGAGACCTATCTCATCAACCGCTGCTCCCAGGCTCTGGCCATGGTCAGGGACATCGACCTGCCGAACGTAGGCGTCATGGGCGACACCTACCACATGAACATTGAGGAGACGGACATGGGTGAGGCCCTGCGTGAGGTTGGAGACAAGCTTTACTATCTGCACATTGCAGACAGCAACAGAGCGGCTCCTGGCAGGGGACACATCGATTTCAAGCCCATTGCAAGAGCGCTCAGGGACATTGGATACGACGGCTGGGTGTCCATGGAGCTGCTGCCCGCGGCGGCCGACCCCTTCGGAGGCAAGGTGTGCGAGGAGTTTTACGACCAGTACACCAAGGAATCCATCGAGTTCCTGAAGAAGCTGTTTGAGGAAATTAAATGACCGGGCAATGCACGGTATTTAATAAAAACAAATGAACAAGAAAGGAAACGAAAAGATGAAAAAGCTGATTGCACTCCTTCTGGCGTCGATCTTCGCCATCGGCCTGCTCGCCGGCTGCGGCACCACGGAGCCCACTGAGACCGAGCCCCAGCAGAGCGACGCTGCCGAGGTAACGGACGACGGCGCTGCCGCCACCGACAGCGGAGACAAGCTGTATATTGCCGCCTCCCACGGCTACGGCGCTGTCCAGCACTGGCAGATCAAGACCAAGGGCATGGAAGATGCCGCAAAGGAACTCGGCGTCGAGTTCACCTACAAGTACGCCGACGGCGACCTCCAGCAGGAAGTCGCGGACATAGAGAACTTCGTCGAGATGGGCGTTGACTACATCATTGTCGGACCCTGCAACTCCGAGGGCATAGTTCCGACCATCGAGGAGGCCCAGAGCAAGGGCGTCGCCATCGGTACCTGCGACATCGGCATCGACGGCGCCGACGTTGCCAGCTTCGTCAGCTCCGACAACTACGGCATTGGCCAGCTTGCAGCCGAGTACATCGGTGAGCAGCTCGGCGGCTCCGGCAAGATTGCCATTCTCACCTGGCCTGCCGCTTCTGCTACTGCCGACCGCGAGCAGGGCTTCAAGGATAAGCTCGCGGAGGCCTACCCCGACATAGAGATCGTTGCCGAGCAGGACTGCAACGCCGATCGCAGCACTGCCCTGAACGCCGCCGAGAGCATCATCGGCGCCAACCCGGACGTGCAGTATATCTGGGGCGCCAATGCTGAGATGGCCCTGGGCGCCTATGCCGCCACCCAGTCCACCAACAGAAGCGACATCTACGTCGTTGCCGTTGACACCGACGCCGAGGTCATGGACGCGATAGCCGCCGGCACCAACCTCTGCGCCACTGTGTCTCAGGACCCCTACACCATGGGCTACAAGGCCGTTGAGAATGCCGTCAAGTATCTCAAGGGCGAGGAAGTCGAGGACGTCTACATCGAGTGCGAGATAGTCACCGCCGACAACTGCGCTGACATCGTCGCAAGGGACGAGGCTTACCTGAACAAATAAAACGCAAAAAGCCCGGCCGCCCAAAAGGCGGCCGGGCCTGACCGAAGCATATGGGCCCGACGGACGTAACGCCGTGAGGAGAGAACACAGCGCGCGGCTGTGTTTGAGGGAGGGCTCATTTATATAGGAGATGGAGCATGGAAAACACCATATTGAAAATGTCCAACATTTCCAAGTCCTTTTCGGGAGTACAGGTACTGGATGGAGTGAATTTCGAGCTGCGCTCGGGAGAGGTACATGTGCTCATGGGCGAGAACGGTGCCGGCAAATCCACGCTTATGAAGATCCTCACCGGTGTCTACAAGCCTAACGACGGGGACATATACCTGGCCGACGAAACCGGGGAACTCAAAAAGACAGCGATCGAAAACCCCAAGGCCGCGCTGGCTCTGGGTATAAGCATGGTGTTTCAGGAATTCAACCTGATGCCGAATATGAGCATCGCCGAGAACATATCCATCGGTTTTGAGCCGACAAAGCGCGGCGTGATCGACTGGAATACGATGAATAGGGAAGCGGAGAAGATGCTTGCCAAGGTCGGACTGAGCATACCCGTCACCACCGAGGTGGGGCGGCTGACGACGGCCGAAAAGCAGGGCGTAGAGATCGCAAAATGCCTTTCGCACGACGGACGCATCATAATCCTTGACGAACCGACCTCCAGCCTTTCAGAACGCGAGGTACGGACGCTCTTCGACCTCATCAAGGAGCTCAAGAGCCAGGGAATAAGCATTGTGTATATTTCGCACCGCATGGAGGAGATATTTGAGATAGGCGACAGAATCACCGTGTTCCGAGACGGGCACAGTGTCGCCACGCTCCCTGTGAAAGACGTGTGCGAGAACGAACTCATCAAACTGATGATAGGCCGCGAGGTTGAGGACAAGGTTACGGAGCGGAGGTCCGGCGAGGCGCTGGAACCCGCCATCGAGCTGCGCGGCGTGAAAAGCAGAAAATACGACACGCCGGTGAACTTTACCGCCTATAAGGGCGAGATAGTGGGCATCTTCGGGCTGGTCGGCGCAGGCCGCACCGAGCTGGCACGGGTGATCTTCGGCGTGGACCCCAGCGAATGCGGGGAGATAATAAAGGACGGCAGACCCATCACGGTGAAGTCTCCATCCGACGCCATAAAAAACAGAATAGGCATGATACCGGAGGACCGTAAGGAATACGGCCTCATAACCAGACACGACGTACAAAGCAATCTCACATTGGTCAAGCTCAGGGAGATGCCCTGGTTCCTGAAAAACACCAGGCGCGAGGAAAAGCTTACCGATGAGTATATAGAGAAGCTGTCCATAGCCACTAAGAGCCGCTATCAGCTTCTGGAGCGCCTGAGTGGAGGAAACCAGCAGAAGGTGGTCATTGCAAAGTGGATATCCATGGAGCTGGACGTGATCATCCTGGACGAACCGACGCGCGGCGTTGACGTAAAGGCAAAGGCGGAGATCTATGACCTGATGCGCTCGCTTGCCGACAAGGGCAAATGCGTCATCATGATATCCTCCGACCTGCCTGAGATAATGCGCGTGAGCCACCGCGTGGTGGTCATGCACGACGGGATCCTGACTCTGGACAAGCCGACAGCTGAGCTTGACCAGGAAAAAATACTGTATGCTGCGCTGAATTGAGGTGCTGACCATGGAACTGAACAAGGCTAAAAATATTGAAAGAATCCGGCAGCTTTCGCTTTTGTTTATGCTGCTGCTCGAAATAGTGCTCTTTTCGCTGCTTGCTGAGAGATTCTTCAGCTTCAGCAACGCCATAAGCATACTCAGGCAGGTGTCCGTAACTGGAATTTCCGCCATGGGCATGTTCATGATAATACTGCTTGGAGACATCGACCTCTCCGTCGGCTCCATGTATGCCTTCATAGGCGTCATCAGCGCGCTCATATTCAAGACCACCGAGAGCGCGGTACTGGCGATCATCGCGGCCCTGGTCATAGGTACGGTGATAGGCTTCATAAACGGCACGATAACTGCGAAGTTCAAGATCCCCGCCTTCATCACCACCCTTGCCACGATGAGCGTGTGCAGCGGCCTGGCCTACATTATAACCAAGGGCACGCCCATTGGCGTGACGAACCCGGCGTTCACCTTCCTGGGCTCGGGCTACGTCGCCGGCGTCATCCCCCTGCCGATCATCTTCATGCTCATAGTGCTTGCTTTGGGCTACTTCACGATGTACAAGACCCGCTTCGGCCGCCATATCTACGCCTGCGGCGGCAATGCCCAGGCTGCCAAGTGGTCCGGTATCAATGCGGACAAGATAAAGGTGCTGGTGTTCGTCATCGCCGGCTTCCTGAACGGCTTCGCGGCGATAGTCCTGGCCGGACGCCTCGGCGGCGGTCTGCCCTCCGCCGGTGACGGCTCCGAGATGGACGTCATCACCGCCGTCGTTCTCGGCGGCACCAGCATGACCGGCGGCAAGGGCAAGCTCTGGGGCGTTGTGCTGGGCGTGCTCATCATAGGCGTCCTGACCGTCGGCCTCACCATGGTTGGCGTGTCGTCTTACTGGCAGAACGTCATCAAGGGCATAATCATAGTCGTCGCCGTCATAATCGACACCAAGGGCGCAAAGACGGCCTGAACGTGCATCCGTGCATCAAAGCGCAAAGGAGGAGCTCAACATGAAAGAAATGGACGCAGTAGTATTCCAGGACATAGGGAAGTGGGACTTTGAGAAGCGCCCGGTACCCGAGATAAGGAACGCCAACGACGTGTTGGTTGAGATGGAGGCCTGCAGCATCTGCGGCACCGACGTGCACGTCCTGAGCGATCCCCCCGGCTTTGCTGGGACCAAGGGCATAATACTCGGACATGAGTGCGTGGGCAAAGTGCTTGAGACCGGCGCGAATGTCAGCGGCCTCGTCCCCGGCGACAGGGTGGTGCTCATACCGAACATCAACTGCGAGCACTGCGAATACTGCCGCATAGGCTGGCCGAATCTCTGCAAGAACGAGGAGATAATGGGCGTCACCATCGACGGCATATTTGCAAAGTACTTTGTGGCTCCCGACAAGGCGCTCACCAAAATACCCGCGGACATGCCCAAGGACCTGGCCGTGTTCTGTGAGCCGGTGAACTGCGTCATGGGCGCAATGGACATGGTGCGCGTGCTCCCCGGCGACAACGCTCTGGTGCTGGGCGGCGGCCCGATAGGCCTCTACTACGCCATGCTGCTCAAGGCCAACGGCGCGGGCAAGGTCATAGTCTCCGAGCCCTCTGCCATGCGCGCCGAGATTGCCAAAGCCTGCGGAGCAGACCTCGTGGTCAATCCGCTTAAAGAGGACCTTCGCGCCATCGTGATGGAGCAGACGGGCGGCCTGAGCGTCGACATCTGCGCTGACGCCGTCGGCACCCTTCTCAACGACGCCATAGCCTGCACGCGCCGCGCCGGCAAGATAGTCATCATTGGCCTGAACGAGCACGCGACGCAGACCATCTGCCAGACGGATATAATGAAGAACGGGCTTTTCGTCTACGGCAACTACAACGGTCACTATTCCATGACGCCCACCGTCAAGATGCTGAACGCCGGGGTAATTCCCGTTGAAAAGCTTATAACCCACCGGCTCCCGCTGTCCAAATTCGGGGAGGGCCTGGAGGCCATGCGCTCCGGAGACGCCCTGGAAGTCATCCTCTACCCGGACTGAGCCGAGGAAAGGAGCACAAGATGTACAAATACAGCATGACCCAGTGGATAGTCGGCGATGAGGACATAGAATACAGTTTCCGCCGACTCAAAAACTGCGGATATGACGGCATAGAATTCGCTGCTGAGCCGTACACTCTGGATGCAGAGCGCCTGTGCCGCCTTATGAAGGAATACGGCCTGGAGTGCACGTCGCTCTGCGGCATATTCCCGGAGAGCCGCGACCTCACGGCGGCTGACCCCGCGGCTGCGGACGCCGCGGTGAAATATGTCTGCGACAGCGTTGACCTCGCCGTAAAGGTCGGGGCGCCGCTCATGATAATCGTTCCCTCGCCGGTCGGGCGCGTCAGCCCGCCGGAGGGCAGGGAATTTGACGAGCTCTGGGCCTGCGCCGTCAAAAACATCCGCCGCGCTGCGGACTATGCTCAGAGCAAGGGCGTGCTGCTCGCGGTCGAGGCGATAAACCGCTACGAGACCTATTTTGCCAATACCCTCGAAAAGGCGCAGAGGCTGGTTCGGGAGATAGACCATCCGGCGGTGAAACTGATGGCCGACCTTTTCCACATGAGCCTCGAGGAACGCGATATCCCGCAGAGCCTCCGCATGATAGCCGACCAGCTCGTGCATGTGCACATCGCGGACAACACCCGCGAGGCGGCCGGGCTTGGCTCGACCGACTTCAAGGCTGCGCTCAGGACGCTGCTTGACATAGGTTACAAAGGCAGCCTCACGATGGAGTTCATGCCGAGACTGGCGAATCCCTATGAGTCCGGTGCTCTTAGCACGCAGTCGGAGCTCATGGATACCTACGCAAAACAGTCCATAGACTATATGCGGTGCATGGAGGCCAGCCTCTCCTGCACCGGCACTGAAAGGAAATGCTGAGAGCATGACAAAGAAATTGACTTGCGGTATGGTCGGAGGCGACCTCAGCAGCTTCATCGGCAACGTGCACCGCTGTGCGATGCAGCTTGACCCGAGAGTACGCCTGGTGAGCGGTTGCTTTTCAAGGCACGCCGACAAAAATGCCGCTTGTGGCGAACAGTTTGATATCGATCCCTCGCGCCTGTACACAGACTGGCGCGAGATGGCGAAGGCCGAGGCCGCGCGGGGGGAGGATAAGATAGACTTCGTGTCAGTTTGCACGCCGAACTATGTGCACTACGAAGTTTGCCGGGAGTTCCTTCTCGCGGGCGTGAATGTCGTTTGCGAGAAGCCTCTCTGCTTCGAAATTTCCGAGGCGGAGGAACTTTGCCGGCTTGCAAAGGAGCGCGGCCTTGTCTTCGCCGTTACATACACCTACACCGGCTACAATATGGTGAAGGTTATGCGCCAGATGATAGCCAGGGGTGACATAGGCGACATCGTGTCCGTAAGCGCCGAGTATGTCCAGGACTGGCTGCTTGACGAACTCTCGCACGAGGGGGACGTCAACGCGTCCATTTGGCGCACGGATCCCAAATTCACGGGCATAGGCAACACCGTCGGCGACATAGGTACCCACATAGAAAACATCGTGCACTATCTCACGGGCCTCAGGATCAAGCGCCTGTGCGCCACCGTTGACCGGTACGGCAAGAAGCTGGACTACAACGACAACATACTCGTGGAGTACGAAAACGGCGTGCACGGCAGCTACTGGTGCAGCCAGGTCGCGGCCGGAAAGCTCAACGGCCTGAAAGTGGGCATATTCGGCACTAAGGGCGCCTTGGAGTGGGAGCAGCACTATCCCGACTATGTGCGCTTTACTCGCCACGGCGAGGCGCCGCAGACGCTCTCCAAGGGCTGTGCCTTCCTTGACGTCCCCGCGCGCGCAGGGGCCAGACTGCCCAGCGGCCATCCCGAAGGCTTTTACTGCGCCTTCGCCAACATCTACCGCAACATAGCGACGACGCTCATCAAGCGCAAAGCGGGGGAGACCCCGACCGAGGACGACCTGGATTTCCAGACGGTCGAAAACGGCCTCGACGGCGTCAAATTCGTTCACGCCGTCATAGAGTCCGGAAATAGAGACTCTGCTTGGGTGAAGCTCAGCTGAAACACTGAAAGAAAATTTGCCCCCCGGGACATTGTGGAATGCCGGGGGGCAAATTTTGCTGTGCTTGACAAAAAGGGCCGGGATATTTAGAATCAGCTCATGGGAGTTGATAGCATGAGCGAGCATACGCATATTGGGCCCGACGGAGTGGAATACACGCACAGCCACGCGCACACGCACTCGCACACACAGACCAAGGCCGTTTTGAATCGCCTATCGCGCGCGATCGGCCACCTCGAGTCCGTGCGGAAGATGGTCGAGGACGGGCGCGACTGCACCGAGGTGCTCGTACAGCTCGCCGCAGTGCGCTCCGCGCTCAATAACACCGCAAAGGTCATACTCAAGGACCATGTCGAGCACTGCCTCGCAGACGCCGTGGAGCACGGCGATATGGAGGCCATAGCCCAGCTCGACCGCGCCATCGAGCAGTTTATGAACTAGATTATCATGCCGCCGTCCGCGCCGAGTATCTGGCCTGTGATAAAGGACGCCGCGTCGCTCGCGAGAAAGGCGACCACGCCTGCTATGTCCTCCGGATGCCCGATGCGGCATAGCGCCGAGTTTTCGGCCATAGCTGCCTTTTCCTCGGCCGTGAAGCAGGAGAGCATGTCCGTGTCTATCGCGCCGGGAGCCACAGCGTTCACGCGAATGCCGGAGGGGCCGAGCTCCTTGGCGAGCCCCTTGACGAAGGATATGACCGCGCCCTTGGTGGCGGAGTATGCGGTCTCGCAGGAGCCGCCTCGCACGCCGAGAATGGAGGACGTGCAGATGATGCAGCCGCGCTTTTGTTCCACCATGTAGGGTATGGCCTCGCGGCAGCAGTGGAACATCCCGTTCACGTTAACGTCGAAAAGCCGCTGCCACTCGGCATCCGTCATGTCCTGCAAAAGTCCGGCCCAGGCGACACCGGCGTTGCAGACCAGCAGGTCGAATGGCCCGGCGGCTTCGAACATGGACCGGACCTGCGCCGGATCAGCGACATCCGCGCGCACAGCCTCGGTGCCGAGCTCGGCGGCGAGGGCCTCGGCCTTTTCGCGGCTCGTGAGATAGTTGATGGTTACGCGCCAGCCGTTTGCGGCCAGCGCACGGGCTTCCGCCGCGCCTATTCCGCGCGAGGAGCCTGTGACAAGAGCTTTTTTCATAATTATCACCCATGCATGATTTTACCACAGCCCGCAAATTTGTAAAGCGGGCGCGAGGTGAGGACAATGAACAAGGACAACATGAAAAAGAACGTCCCGCCCCCGGAGAACGGGCGGGACAGAAAACGCGAACCCGCGCGCTCCGGTGAGCGCAGCCGGGAGTACGAGTACGAGGAAGAATACGACCGTGATTATGGTACGCCGCCAAAGACGCGTACCTGGGGCTTTGTCGTGGGCGCGGTGCTGCTGCTCGCAGTGCTGACCGTGGTGCTCTGCGTCATGGGCGGGGTCTTCGACTTTGACCGCGGTGCCGCCACGACGGATGCACCCGAGGCGGAGAGCCAGGCGCCGCAGACGGAGACTACTCCCCCGGTTGAGAACACGCCGACGCCCACGCCTCCCGAGGAGAGCGAGGAGCCCGAGATGCACACCGTGAACGCCATAGCCGGAAACGGCGGCTCGATTTCTCCCTCCGGCATAGTTGAGGTCGAGGACGGCGGCAGCGTGACCTTCACCATAACTGCGGACCCGGGTTATGTGCTCTCGGAGCTCAAGGTGGACGGCTACACGGCGGAGGTTTCGGAAAGCTACACCTTCACCAATGTGACGGGGGAGCACACCATCTACGCCATCTTCCGGGAAGAAGTCCCCGAGACGCCGGAGCCCACTCCCAGTCCCACGCCTGATGCGACCGAAGACCCGGTTTATCCCGACATCACCCTGCCTCCGGAGCCTACGGACGGCGGCTATAATACCGAGGTGCCTGTTGACCCCGACGACATCTACTGGTCGGATTATTTCGGCTGATTTGCCCCAAAAATGCCCAAAAAACCGCAGGTAAGACGCTGATCAGCCTGCGGTTTTTCGTGCCTTGAAGTCAAACGACTTGTTTTTCCCCACCCGTGATGTTATAATTCCAGATAAACTCGGCATATCCCCCACCAGGCATCCACCCCAGAGAGAGGAGGCGAGGCGACATGAAAACCAGGCACGTTTTGCTGGCCTTTACCTTTGTAGTGCTGACAATTTTCCTTATCATCGTCGTCTCTTCGCGCTCCAGCGAGATGAGCAGGCTTTACCCCGAAGATGTGGTGGTAGACGCCGGCATGCTCCAGACGACGCCGGAACCGCAGACGAGCGCGGACCCCAACATTGATGTAAATCCAGCCCCGGAAAATTCAAACCGACCGCAGGACACCAAGCCGGACGTGGACATAGATTCATGGCAGTATCTCCTTGCAAACAGCGAGCACAACATCGGGAAGTATTCTCCCCAGGTCGTTGCGATAGAGGACAGCGCGCAGTACTTTGACGAGAGGGCCGTGGGCGCCCTTGAGGACTTTCTCGACGCTGCGAGGGCCGCAGGGTACAGTCCGTATATAATGACTGCCTACCGCCCGTACTCCACGCAGGAGTACAACTATAACGGCAAGGCCAGCCAGATAAGCTGGCCGGATTACCCGGACGCCGAGGACTACGCCGAGGCCGCAAAGCTCGTGGCACCGCCGGGTACCAGCGACCATCAGACCGGCCTGGCCGTGGATATCACGGACAAGTATTACAGCACGATGGACGCCTCCAAGATGGACCAGGAATTCCTCACCTGGCTCAAGGACAATTGCGCAGAGTACGGCTTCATATTGCGCTACCCCAGCTCCAAGGTTTCGATAACCGGCTGGGATGAGCCCTGGCACTTCCGCTACGTCGGAGTTGAGGCCGCCAAATTCATAATGGACAACAACCTCTGCCTCGAGCAGTTCGTGGAACTCTACGAATGAGGATGGTACCGCCCGGAGCCTGAAAAGCCAGGTCCTCCGGGCGTTTTTCAAGATTTTTATTATAAAAAAATCTTGACTAATCTTGTGCAATATGCTAAAATCTATCTTCGCTCGGGCATATTCTGCCTACGGGCGGGTTTTCTGCGGGAAAAACCGCAAAAACGGGTCATTTTCGCAGATAACCGACACATTTTCCATCAAATCAGGAAAGGAGGAAAAATATGCCGACATTCAATCAGCTCGTGAGAAAGGGAAGGGAACAGGCCACCTACAAGTCCACCTCCCCCGCCATGCAGAAGGGTCTCAACACCATCAAGAACTGCGAGACGGACATCTCCTGCCCCCAGAAGCGCGGCGTCTGCACCGCGGTGCGTACTTCGACCCCCAAGAAGCCGAACTCCGCTCTGCGTAAGATCGCCCGTGTGCGTCTGACCAACGGCTACGAGGTCACCGCCTACATCCCCGGTGTTGGCCACAACCTGCAGGAGCACAGCGTCGTCATGATCCGTGGCGGCCGTGTCAAGGACCTGCCTGGTGTTCGTTACCACATCATCCGCGGCACCCTCGACACCCAGGGCGTCGATGGCCGCAGACAGGGCCGTTCCAAGTACGGCGCGAAGCGTCCCAAGGCCGGTAAGAAATAATCCGGCAGCTTAAGCTCCGACTGTTTATATGATATTGATATTTTCCGTATCGTATGGACCTGCGGGGCGCAGCGGGGGGCATGGGAGCCCCTCGAGTACCGATGAAGTCATTTTTTAATGAAGGAGGGAAGCATAGTGCCCAGAAGAGGTAACGTTCCCAAAAGAGAAATTTTGCCGGATCCTGTGTATAACAGCGTGCTGGTGACCAAGCTCATCAACAGCATCATGCTGGACGGCAAGAAGGGCGTCGCACAGAAGGTCGTGTACGATGCGTTCGATATAATAAAGAACAAAACCGGGAAGGATCCCCTTGAGGCTTTCACTGAGGCCATGAACAACATCATGCCCAGCCTGGAGGTCAAGGCCCGCCGTGTCGGCGGCGCCACCTATCAGGTGCCTATCGAGGTCCGTCCTGAGCGCCGTCAGACCCTCGGCCTGCGCTGGCTGACTCTGTTCGCCCGCAAGCGCAGCGAGAAGACGATGAAGGAGCGCCTTGCCGGCGAGATCATGGACGCCTGCAACGGCCTCGGCGCCGCAGTCAAGAAGCGTGAGGATACTCACAAGATGGCGGAGTCCAACAAGGCCTTCGCGCATTTCAGGTGGTAAGAAGTTTAGTAGTAAGTTTAGGAGCGTTCTATGCCCAGAGAATATTCGCTTGAGAATACCAGAAATATCGGCATAATGGCCCACATTGACGCGGGCAAGACCACGACCACGGAGCGTATCCTGTTCTATACGGGCGTCAACTATAAAATAGGTGAGACGCACGAGGGTACCGCTACGATGGACTGGATGGAGCAGGAGCAGGAGCGCGGCATAACCATTACGAGCGCCGCCACCACCTGCCACTGGCGCGGCTGCCGGCTTAACATCATCGACACCCCGGGACACGTCGACTTCACCGTTGAGGTCGAGCGCAGCCTGCGAGTGCTCGACGGCTGCGTGACCGTGCTCTGCGCCAAGGGAGGCGTTGAGCCCCAGTCCGAGACGGTCTGGCGCCAGGCCGATCATTATAACGTACCCCGCATCATCTATGTCAACAAGATGGACATTATGGGCGCGGACTTCTACAACGTGATCGATATGGTCCACGACAGGCTCAAGGCTAACGCCGTGCCTATCCAGCTGCCCATAGGCAAGGAGGCCGACTTCCGCGGCATCATCGACCTTGTGGAGATGAAAGCGGACATCTACTACGATGATCTGGGCAAGGACATGCGCGTTGAGGAGATCCCAGAGGACATGCTCGAGCTCGCGAACACCTACCGCAGCCAGATGCTGGAGGCGGTCAGTGATTTCGACGACGAGATCATGGAGCTGTACCTCGAGGGTGAGGAAGTGCCCGCCGACAAGATCCGCGCCGCCATCCGCCGCGCTACCGTCTCTGTCAAGATGGTGCCGGTCGTCTGCGGCACGTCTTACAAGAACAAGGGCGTCCAGAAGCTGCTCGACGCGATCGTCGAATATCTGCCCAGCCCGCTTGACATCCCGCCTGTCGAGGGCGTCAACCCCAAGACCGGCGAGACCGAAGAGCGTCCGGCTAGCGACGACGCTCCGTTCTCCGCTCTCGCGTTCAAGATCATGACCGACCCCTATGTCGGCAAGCTCGCGTTCTTCCGCGTCTATTCCGGCACGGTCAACGCCGGCGACACCGTTATCAACGCGACCAAGGGCCAGCGCGAGCGTATGGGCCGCATCCTGCTGATGCACGCCAATCACCGTGAGGACCTGCAGACCGCCTACTCCGGCGATATCGCCGCTGCCGTCGGCCTGAAGAACACCACCACGGGCGATACGCTTTGCGATGACAAGCACCAGGTCGTGCTCGAGAACATGGAGTTCCCCGAGCCCGTTATCCGCGTGGCCATCGAGCCCAAGACCAAGGCCGGTCAGGAGAAGATGAGCATAGCTCTCGCAAAGCTGGCCGAGGAGGACCCGACCTTCAAGACCTACACCGACGAGGAGACCGGTCAGACGATCATCGCCGGCATGGGCGAGCTGCATCTGGAGATAATTGTCGACAGACTGCTGCGCGAGTTCAAGGTCGAGGCCAACGTCGGCAAGCCCCAGGTCTCTTACAAGGAGACCATCACCAAGCCCGCTACCGTCGACACGCGCTTCGTGCGCCAGACCGGCGGCCGCGGCCAGTTCGCGCACGTCAAGCTCACCCTCGAGCCCAATGAGTCCGGCAAGGGCTATGAGTTCGTTGATGACATTCATGGCGGCGCGATACCCAAGGAATATATCCCCTGCGTGGATCAGGGCATTCAGGGCGCGATGCAGGCCGGTATACTCGGCGGCTATCAGGTCGTCGACGTCAAGGCCACGCTGATAGACGGCTCCTTCCACGAAGTCGACTCCAGCGAGAACGCCTTCAGGATCTGCGGCAGCATGGCTTTCAAGGAGGCCATGGCCAAGGCCGGCCCGACTCTGCTCGAGCCCATCATGAAGGTCAGCGTCACCGCACCCGAGGAGTATATGGGCACTGTTGTCGGCGACCTCAACGCCCGCCGTGGTCAGGTCGTCGGAACGGATATCCGCAACGGCGCCGTCGTAGTCACCGCGAATGTCCCGCTGAGCACCATGTTCGGTTACGCTACCGACCTGCGCAGCAAGACTCAGGGCCGCGCGAACTACTCCATGGAGCCCAGCCACTTCGTAGAGCTCCCCAAGAGCCTGCAGGAGAAGATTATCGGAAACCGGGGCTGAGCCTCGCTTACGATACATTCTAAGTAAATCTAATTAATCCACTGATTACTAAGGAGGATATCAAAATGGCAAAGCAGATGTTTAACCGCACCAAGCCCCACGTCAACATTGGCACCATCGGCCACATCGACCACGGCAAGACCACTCTGACCGCCGCTATCACCAAGGTTCTGAACATGGCTAACCCCGACGCCGCTTCCTACACCGCCTACGACCAGATCGACAAGGCCCCCGAGGAGCGCGCTCGTGGTATCACCATCAACACTGCTCACGTTGAGTACCAGACCGAGTCCCGTCACTACGCCCACGTTGACTGCCCGGGCCACGCTGACTATATCAAGAACATGATCACCGGTGCTGCTCAGATGGACGGCGCCATCCTCGTTATCGCCGCCTCCGACGGCCCCATGGCTCAGACCCGTGAGCACCTCCTGCTCGCCCGCCAGGTTAACGTTCCTTATATAGTCGTTTTCCTGAACAAGTGCGACCAGGTCGACGACCCCGAGCTGCTCGAGCTCGTTGAGATGGAAGTCCGTGAGCTGCTCGACAAGTACGAGTTCCCCGGCGACGACACCCCGATCATCAAGGGTTCCGCTCTGAAGGTCCTCGAGAGCACCAGCACCGATCCTCACGCCCCCGAGTATGACTGCATCTGGGAGCTCATGAACGCTGTTGACGAGTGGATCAAGACCCCCGAGCGCAAGGCTGACCTGCCCTTCCTGATGCCCATCGAGGACGTCTTCACCATCACCGGCCGTGGCACCGTTACCACTGGCCGTGTAGAGCGTGGCCGCGTCAAGGTCGGCGACAAGGTCGAGATCGTCGGCATCAAGGACACCCAGGAGACCGTCGTTACCGGCACCGAGATGTTCCACAAGACCCTCGAGTTCGCCGAGGCTGGCGACAACGTCGGCACCCTGCTCCGCGGCATCGCGAAGAAGGACGTCGAGCGTGGACAGGTCCTCGCTGCTCCGAAGAGCATTCACCCCCACACCAAGTTCAAGGGCCAGGTCTACGTCCTGAGCAAGGACGAGGGCGGCCGTCACACCCCGTTCTTCAACAACTATCGTCCTCAGTTCTACTTCCGTACCACCGACGTGACCGGCGTCATCACCCTTCCCGAGGGTGTTGAGATGTGCATGCCCGGCGATAACGTCGACATGGACGTTGAGCTGATCACCCCCATCGCCATTGAGACCGGCCTCCGCTTCGCTATCCGCGAGGGCGGCCGTACCGTCGGCTCCGGCGTCGTCATCGCCATCAACGAGTAATTGACGGTTTAAGCAAAAGTAATTACAGGGAATTGCCGAAAGGCAATTCCCTGTAATTTTAGAGTCACTTCAGTTGTCCGCTTCGTCCTCGCCGGATTCGGCTCGCTTTTTTTCGTGACGTCTGATGAGCAGAGCAGAGACGGCAAGATAAATCAGCATGAACAGGTGAGCAATCAAGCTGCCTGTGTGTGTCAGCCTGTGAGCTTCGGCCGTGCCCTTGCCCGCAAAATATAAGCTGAGTAATAGGGTCAGATATATTGCAAAGCCTATGACAATGATTATCGCCCGGTATTTGGGGTCATAGCCTTTGTTCATGTCTTCACCTCCAGAGCAGCTAGAACGCTTTTGCCCTGACAACACTATACCAAAATCAGGCAGCGAGCTGCAAGAAGGTTTATGCTGCGTCAACAAATTTGTCGATATGCCAACAAATGAGCTTTTCGTTTGTTGAAGTCGATAGTCAGCTCAGTCCGTGCATGAAGCCGCCGAGGGAGGCGGAGTGTATGTCGCCGCCGATGACTCGGCCGTTGTAAATAAAGAGCTGGGCGATTACACCTGTTTCGCCGCTGGGATAGCTTGTGAGGACGTAGGTGTAGCTCTCGCAGACCTCGCCGCAGTATTGGCTGAGGTCAAAGCCCTGCTGCTTTTGCAGCTCGTTGTACTCAGCCAGCACGCCGCCCATTTCGTCTGGCAGGACTATCTCTTTCGCTGTCTCGCTGCTTGGGTCTACCTCCCAGCCCAGCGAGGCAAGATATTCCACTCGATCTTCCGTCGTCGTCAGCCCCGAGCCGGAGCCGCCGGAGCAGATAAGCACGATGACGGCAAGCACAACTGCCGCGGCTATGATAATGAATACCGCGTTTCTTTTGGTCAATTTTGATTTTGTCACGGGACATCCCCTCCCGTTTGAAGTATATTGGAGCAAGCTAACAGATATGACAGAACGCCTCGACAAGCTAATATCCGACAGCGGGCTCTACTCCCGCAGCGAGGCCCGGGCGCTGGTGCGCGCGGGACGCGTAAGCGTGGACGGCGAGCCCGTCAGGTCGCCGGAGCGTAAATTTCCGCGCGAGGCCGCCGTCAGCGTGGACGGAGAGGCTCTGAACTGCGCGAAGTACAGATACTTTATGCTTGATAAGCCAGCGGGATACGTCTGCGCCACTGAGGACCGCAGTCTGCCTACCGTGCTCGAGCTTCTGCCCGAGGAATACCGGGGCCTCGGCCTCTTTCCCGTGGGACGGCTCGACCGGGACACCACGGGACTGCTGCTGCTCACTAATGACGGCGACTATGCTCACCGCGTTATATCGCCGAAGTCGAAGGTGGAAAAGTGCTACCTTGCGAGGACGGAATCCCCGGTGACGGAGGAGGACGCAGCGGCTTTTGCCGCCGGTCTGACGCTCTCTGACGGCACGCGCTGTCTGCCGGCGGGGCTGGAGCCGCTCGGAGATTCTAGCTGTCTCGTGCGCATCACGGAGGGCAAATATCACCAGGTGAAGCGCATGCTGGCTTCGCGAGGAAAGCCCGTGGTGAGCCTGCGACGGCTTTCGATAGGCGTGCTTTCTCTGCCGGACGGCTCGCGCCCCGGCGAGCTTCGTGAGCTTGACGAGAAGTCGAAAAGCCTTGCTTTGACGCAATTTTGAACGAATGGAAAAGCCTAATTTGTGCCATTTGACAACGAAAAACTTAAATGTTCACAAAAAGAACACATTTTTCTATTGAACTTTGCACATAAATGTATTATTATGTTAAACGAAAAATCGACGAGTATTGTATATTATAACTAAAGCCCGCAAAACGCCGGGGGAGAGCTAGTGCGGAAGCGAAAAGGCTTTTGTTCAACAGGGAGGATGCTAAATATGTCAAGCAGGGTGTTTCAGAGCGTAATAGTCCAGATGAAGGAGGCCACCGACAGGTGCATAGGCGTGGTGGACGAGCAGGGCTTCGTCATAGCGTGCAGCGAGCTTTCTATGATTGGCTCGCATCTCGACGACCTGCAGGCCGCGCTTGCGGATAACCCGGAACAAATTTTCACTTCAGCCGTCAGAACATATAAGCTGCTCGGCGTCACAGGCTCGCGTTTCGACTACGCGGTGTTCGTGGCCGGGCATGATGCCGTTGCCCGCAGCGTGTGCATCCTCGCGTCCGTCGCGATGAATGAGGCACGCACGAACTACGAGGAGAAGCACAACAAGGCCACCTTCGTCAAGAACATCATCTCCGACAACATCCTTCCCGGCGACGTATACGTACGCGCCAAGGAGCTGCACTTCGTCACCGACGTGCCCCGCTCCGTCTACCTAGTCCGCCAGCTCGACCGTTCCGATGTGGCGGCGCTGGAGGTCATCCAGAACCTCTTCCCCGACAGGCAGAGGGACTTCGTCCTGTCCGTGAGCGAGACCGACATCGTCGTCATCAAGGAGCTCACGCGTGAGGAGCGGCCCGAGGACATCATCGCTGTGGCCGAGAACATCGAGAACGCCGTCAAGAGCGAGCTGCTGGTCAAGACCGTCATCGGCATAGGCACCACGGCTTACCACCTGCGCGAGCTGGCTGACCGCTACAAGGAAGCCCAGGTCGCCATCGAGGTCGGCAAGGTGTTCGACACTGAGAAGTCCATCATCAACTACGAGAATCTCGGCATCGGCCGCATCATATACCAGCTGCCCACCACTCTCTGCGAGATGTTCCTCTCCGAGGTCTTCAAGAAGAACCCCATCGAGGCCCTGGACCCGGACACGCTGGAGACTATAAACAAGTTCTTTGAGAACAACCTGAACGTATCTGAGACAAGCCGCAAGCTGTACGTCCACCGCAATACCCTGGTGTACAGGCTTGAGAAGATAAAGAAGATCACCGGCTTGGACCTGCGCGAGTTTGACCACGCCATCGTGTTCAAGGTCGCGATGATGGTCAAAAAATACCTCGACACGCAGAATACCTCGAAATACTGAGTGACGGGGACAAACGGAGGCACGTAAACCTATGGTTCAGATGAACAACGTCACGATGATCTACGACAGCAGCGGCACTGAGGCGCTCAACGGCGTGGATCTCGAGATCAACGAGGGGGAATTCGTGTTCCTCGTCGGACCCTCCGGCTCCGGCAAGACCACGATAATCAAGCTCCTCACCGGCGAGGTGCAGGCCGCCTCGGGCGAGATAACGGTCAACGGCTTTGACATGCGCCGCATAAAGCGCCGCAAGCTGCCCATGCTGCGCCGGACGCTGGGGGTCATCTTCCAGGACTTCCGCCTCATCGACAAGATGACGGTTTACGACAACGTTGCCTTTGCAATGCGCGTTGTCGGAGCGGCAAACAAGGACATAAGGGAGCGCGTACCCTACGTGCTCGAGCTGGTCGGCCTCAAGGGACGCGAAAAGCGCTACCCGCAGGAGCTTTCCGGCGGCGAGCAGCAGCGTGTGGCCATCGCCAGGGCGCTGGTGAACAGCCCGCGTATGATAATCGCGGACGAGCCCACCGGCAACCTCGACCCCGTGCGCAGCCTGGAGCTCATGCTCCTGCTCGAGAAGATAAACGAGCTGGGCACCACGGTGCTGGTCGTCACGCACGAAAAGGAGCTTGTGAACGCCTTCTCCAAGCGCGTTGTGGCCATCGATGACGGCCATGTCATAAGCGACGGAATGGACGGGTACTACAACTATGAATAGACTTGGATATCTGATAAAATCCGGCTTCACCGGCATATTCAGCCACGGACTGATGAGCTTTGCCACCGTCACGATAATCATGGCCTGCCTCATCATCATGGGCAGCTTCGGGCTGCTGGTCGTGAATATCAACGACATGATAGCCGGCCTTGAGTCTGAGAACGAGGTCGTCGCCTTCGTGGACGACGCGCTGACGCTCGACGAGGCCCAAGCGCTCCAGCCGCTGGTCGAGTCCGTGCCCAACGTCGCCAGCGTTGAATTCATCACCAACGAGGAAGCCATGGAGGACTTCAAGGAGGATTATGACCCCGAGCTTTTCGACATCCTTGACGCCTCCGTGTTCCGTCACAGGTACGTCATCCATCTGACTGACATCAGCCTCATGAGCCAGACCAAGTCCGACCTTGAGGCGGTGGACGGCATCGCCAAGGTGAACGCCCATCTTGACTACGCGCAGGCCTTCATCACGGCGAGAAACATTGTAAGCGTTGTATCGCTCATCCTCATCATTATCCTCATCGTCGTGTCCTTCTTCATCATGTCGAACACGATAAAGCTCGCGACCTTCACTCGCCGCGAGGAGATAGCGATAATGAAGATGGTCGGCGCCTCCAACGGCTTCATACGCTGCCCCTTCATAGTCGAGGGCCTTGTACTCGGCGTAGTGGGCGGCGGCCTGGCCTATCTCATCGAGTGGGGGCTTTACAACCTCGTGACCGGAAAGATAGTGACCGGCGTTGCGGGCACGCTGCTGAGCGTCGTGCCCTTCTCCGAGGTCATGCTCCCGCTGCTGGGCGCCTATCTTGCGGTGGGCGTGCTCGTCGGCGTAGTCGGCGGCTCCAGTGCAATAAGGAACTACCTGAAGGTCTGAGCGCATAGGAGATACCAATGAAGAAAAAAGCAATATCCGTAATCTGCATCGTTCTCGCGTTTCTCATGATGGTGACGCTGGTGGTGTCCGTGGTGGGCTCCCTCGGCGCGCTTGCGACGGGCGGGCAGGACCAGATCGACGCTCTGGAGCAGCAGAAATCAGAGCTTCAGAGCCAGCAGGCAAGCATACAGACCACTATTGACGACCTAGTCGCCCAGCAGGCCGACGTCATAGACCAGAAGGCCGCGATGGACGAGAAGAATGAGCTGGCCCGTCAGGAGATAGAGCTCATAAACGAGCAGATAGACGTTTACACGGGCCTTATCGAGGACAAGGCCGTAGAGCTTGCCAAGGCGGAGGCTGCTGAGCAGGAGCAGTATGAGCTCTACTGCAAGCGCGTGCGTGCCATGGAGGAGGAAGGAAGCTATACATATCTGGACATCCTGTTCCAGTGCCGCAGTCTTTCCGACGTGCTCTCTGCCATCGACATGATAGGCGAGATAATGGACGCGGACAAGCGCCTCTTTGAGGAATACAAGGCCGCGCGCGAGACCACTGAGCAGGTTAAGGCCGAGTATGAGGCCACGCTTGAGCAGCTCGGCGAGAAGCAGGAGACGCTCGAGGCGGAGAAGGCGGAGCTCGAGGAGCAGATAGCCGCTGCCGTCGAGGTCATCAACCAGCTCCAGGAGGACATAGACGCCGCCAAGGAGGAGTACGCCAAGGCAGCGGCCGCCGAGGCCGCCGCACAGGCCTCCATCAACGCCATTATCGCGCAGATGCAGGCCGAGGAGGAGGCCGCAAGGCAGGAGGCCGCCGAGAGCGGTCAGGAATACACCGGTACCGGCTCCACAGCCACCGGCACATATATCTGGCCCTGCCCATCCAGCACCTATGTTACCAGTGCCTTTGGCATGCGCGATCATCCGCTTTTCGGAGATGAGCGTCCGCATTCTGGCATAGACATCGCCGGCTCCGCGGGCTCCGAGGTGCTGGCTGCTGACAGCGGCACCGTCGCCGTCGCGACGTACAGCTCGTCCTACGGCAACTATGTCACCATCTACCACTCCAACGGCGACTACACGCTCTACGCGCACATGAGCAGCCTCACGGTGTCCGCCGGACAGACCGTCACCCAGGGCGACGTCATTGGATACGTCGGTTCCACCGGCTGGGCCACCGGTCCGCACCTGCACTTTGAGATAAGAGTCAACGGCTCCACAGTGGACCCGCTGTCCTATTTCTCCAACTACACACTTGCTCCGGACGCCTGATAGGCGACGTAAAGCAGCATAAAACCACCAACGGGCGGCCCGAATAAGGCCGCCCGTATAACGGCATATGCGGGCAAAAGCCCGGCGGATGGGAGGAAAAGCATGAAAAACAGATTCGGCGGGCTCCTGCGCGCATTTTTCGGCATAAAGATACGCTTCTGGGCGTTTATACTGGTGTGTGCCATCTGTGTGGCCGCGACCTATGGTCTTACCGTCCGCAGCGAGCGTGACCGCATCGGCAGCGGGGACAACTATACTCAGGCCATGAAATACCTCGAGATAAAGAATGTCCTGGACAGCAACTTCGTGGATGACATCAACGAGGAAAACGTCTCCTCCGCGGCCTTTGCCGCTATGGTGGACGGCCTGGGGGACAAGTGGAGCTACTACATGAGCCCCTCTGAGTACGAGGCCTACAAGCTCTATTCCTCGAACCAGTACACCGGCCTCGGAGTCAGCCTAGACAAGGACACGGAGACCGGCGGTTTCGTTATCAAGGGTGTCACGGCGGACTCCCCGGCGGCCAACGCCGGACTTGAGGAGGGTGAGATAATCCTAGCCGTCAACGACCAGGACCTCACCAGCATGACCATAGGTGACGCGCGCAGCTATATCAGCTCCAACCTGAGCAAGAGCGTGTCCGTCAAGATAATCAACGTCGACGGCAATGAGACGACTGTGAATGTAGACTGCAGCGTCGTGTATTCGAACCCTGTGTCGTATAAGATGCTGGAAGGCAGTATAGGATACGTGCGCATACTCAGCTTCGATGCGGGCTCCGGTGAGGCAGCTATCGCGGCTGTGGAAAGCCTGCTGGCGGACGGCGCGCTGGGCTTCGTGTTCGACGTTCGCACCAACCCCGGCGGGCTGTACAGCGAAATGGTGACGCTGCTCGACTATATCCTGCCCTCGGGCGACATACTGGTGTATGTTGATTCCACGGGCGCCGAGGAAGTTACCAAGTCAAACAACATCTGCCTCGACATGCCAATGGCAGTGCTCGTGAATGCCGACAGCTATGCGGCGGCGGAGTTTTTCGCAGCAGCGCTCAAAGACTATAACTGGGCCACCGTCGTGGGCGAGCGCACGACGGGTAAGGGGCGCAGCCAGATAACCGTTGAGCTCTCGGACGGCAGCGCCGTACATATCTCCAACGGCAAATATCTCACCCCGACCCGCACCGACCTCTCAGCAGAGGGCGGCCTGCGCCCGGATATCGACGTTGCGCTCACCGACAGCGGCGACGCTCAGCTGAGCGCCGCGCTCTCCGAGGTACAGTGGCAGACCTGAGCTCCCGACGGTTGACAGACAGGGAAAAGCTTACTATAATACAACGGGCCGGGACCGGCTCACTATATAAAAAAGAATTCAGCAACAAACATATATTTTGAGAGGAAGATCAGTAATGGCGGCTGAAAGCAAGTACAAAATGAGTCAGGAGCGGTACGACGAGATAAAGCAGGAGCTGCACTATCTCGAGACCGTACGCGAAAAGGAGGTCTCCGAGCTCATAAAGGAGGCCCGCTCCTTCGGCGACCTGTCCGAGAACAGCGAGTACGATGAGGCCAAGACCGAGCAGGGCAAGCTCTACTCCAAGATAGCCGAGCTCAAGGCCCTCATCGAGAAGGCCGAGATAATCGAAAAGCAGGACATGGACAAGGGCGTCGTGGCGCTCAGCAGCCGCGTCAAAATACTCGACGTGGACGAGAACGAGGAGACGGAATACCAGATAGTCGGCTCCCAGGAGGCCAATCCCATGTCCGGCCGCATCTCCGACGAGAGCCCGATAGGCCGGGGACTGCTCGGCCACAAGGTCGGCGAGACCGTGACGATAGAGGCCCCCGCCGGCACGATGAAGTTCACCATACTTTCCGTAGAGAACGCTTGAGAAGGGATAAGGGGATAAATGAGCGAGGAGACCAGAAACCAGGCCCCGGAGCAGGAGCTCTCCGAAATACTTCAGATACGCCGTGAGAAGCTCGCGGCGCTCCAGGAGGAGGGACGCGATCCCTTCAAGCTGACCCGTTTCGTCCGCAGTGCGTGGTCGAGTGAGATAAAGGAAGGCTATGAGGCCTTCGAGGGCAAGACCGTCCAGGCCGCGGGCCGCATCATGTCCAAGCGCGGCATGGGCAAGGCCATATTCTGCCACATCAAGGACGATAAAGGCCAGATACAGCTCTACGTCCGCTCCGATTCCGTATCCGAGCAGGAGTTCGCGGACTTCCGCAAGTACGACATAGGCGATATCATCGGAGTCTCCGGCTACGTGTTCAAAACCAAGACCGGCGAGGTCTCCATCCACGTTGAAAGCGTGACACTGCTCTCCAAGAGCCTGCGTCCTCTGCCCGAGAAGTTCCACGGCATGACCAATGTGGAGCTCAAGTACCGCCAGAGGTATGTCGACCTCATCATGAGCGACGAGAGCCGCCGCAACTTTGAGATACGCTCTAAGTTTGTGAGCTACGTCCGCCGTTTCCTTGAGGGTCGCGGCTTCATGGAGGTCGAGACCCCGGTGCTCAACACCATCTCCGGCGGCGCCACGGCCCGTCCCTTCATAACGCACCACAACGCGCTGGATATAGACATGTACATGCGCATCGCGACCGAGCTGCACCTCAAGCGCCTCATCGTCGGCGGCATTGAGCGCGTCTATGAGATAGGTCGCATCTTCCGCAACGAGGGCATGGACACCCGCCACAACCCGGAGTTCACCACCGTTGAGCTCTATCAGGCCTACGCCGACTTCAACGACATGATGGACCTCTTTGAGGATCTGCTCTCCGGTGCTGCAATGGAGATACTCGGCACCTATGACGTCGAGTGGCAGGGCGAGCACATATCCCTCGCTCCCGGCTGGCCGAGAATGACCATGGCCGAGGCTGTCAAGAAGCACTTGGGCGTGGACTTCATGGCCATCGACAACGATGCCGATGCCGTGGCCGCCGCAAAGTCCGTCGGCGTTGACATGGACGGCAAGGAACCCACCTGGGGCCATGCGCTCTACGAGTGCTACGACCAGAAGGTCGAGCAGCTCATGATACAGCCCACCTTTATCACCATGCACCCCGTTGATGTCTCGCCGCTCGCCAAGCGCAGTCCGAAGGACCCGCGCCTCACCGAGCGCTTCGAGCTTTTCATCTGCCGCAGTGAGATGGGCAACGCCTTCTCCGAGCTCAACGACCCCATCGACCAGAAGGCCCGCTTCGAAAAGCAGGTCGAGCTGCGCGCGAAGGGCGACGACGAGGCCGGCATGATGGACACCGACTTCATAAACGCCCTCGAGTACGGCATGCCCCCCACCGGCGGTCTCGGCATAGGCATAGACCGCTGCGCCATGCTTCTGACCGGCTGCGATTCCATTAGGGATGTCATTCTGTTCCCCACAATGAAGCCTCTGGACATGCCCAAGGCCGATAAAAAGATTGAGAGGGCTCCCGCCGCGGCCCCGGCAGCCAAGACTGATGAGGTCATAGACTTCTCCAAGGTCGAGATAGAGCCGCTCTTTGCCGATTTCGTGGACTTTGAGACCTTCAGCCGCTCTGATTTCCGCGCCGTCAAGGTCAAGGCCTGCGAGGCCGTTAAAAAGAGCAAGAAGCTGCTCAAGTTCACCCTCGACGATGGTAGCGGGGGAGACCGCGTAATTCTCAGCGGCATCCACGAGTATTACGAGCCCGAGGAGCTCGTCGGCAAGACCTGCATCGCCATAACCAACCTCCCGCCCAGGCCCATGATGGGCATCGACTCCTGCGGTATGCTTATTTCCGCTGTGCACCACGAGGAGGGAGCGGAGCGGCTGCATCTGCTGATGGTCGACGACCACATCCCCGCCGGCGCGAAGCTCTACTGAGCGGGAAAAGGAGCGGCAGAGATGAAATGCCTTGTCGTTATCGACGTGCAGAACGACTTCGTCAGCGGCTCGCTGGGAAGTCCCGAGGCCGTTGAGATGCTCCCGCGACTGCTGGAGAAGATGCGCGGCTTTGAGGGCGCGATACTGATGACACAGGACACGCACGGCGAGGACTACCCCGAGACCCAGGAGGGGCGGATGCTGCCCGTGACGCACTGCGTCCGCGGCACGGATGGCTGGCGCTTCCCCGAGGAGGTGGAGGCCCTGCGCGAGAGCCTTGGCGCCCGAGTGTATGAGAAGTCAGCCTTCGGCAGTACGCGACTTGTGGTCGACCTCAAGCGGCTCTATGACGAGGAGGAATTGGAGTCGGTCGAGCTGGTAGGCCTCTGCACGGATATCTGTGTCATCTCCAACGCGCTGATGATAAAGTCCGCCATGCCGGAACTGCCCGTGTATGTAGACCCCGCCTGCTGCGCCGGCGTCACGCCTGAAAAGCACGATGCCGCGCTCGAGATCATGCGCAGCTGCCAGATAATTTTGAAATAATACCCATACAATTTACAAATTGTTCACAATTACCCCGGGATATGATGCAACTCCGATACATGGCTCATGTAAGCTGTGTAAAAAGAGGAAAATTCATGTTTCGGGGTGATTTTATGCGTAGAATCAAAAAAGCTGCCGCACTGCTGCTGGTGCTGTGCCTGGCAGCGGGCCTCGCCGCCTGCGGCGCTGTGCCGACGGAGCAGGAATCCCCTGCACCGGATGAGGCGGACGCCGCGGAGACGGCGGACACGGTGGGGGAGAGGCTCGTGAGCACGCTGGTCATCAAACAGGAGGAGCTGCCCGGCGGCCTAGTGGAGCTCTCCGCCATGAATACGGCCGGGGAGGGGCTGATCCTCGCCGGCTGGGACGCCGCCGCCTCGCCCGTGCTCGGCACCCTCGGCGAGGACGGAGGCTTTTCCGCGCTCACGCTGCCCGAGGATGTAGTGAGTGTGGAGGCCGTGTGCCGGGACGGCGAGGCCGTCGCCGCCCTGGCCGCGACCGAGACGGGCATGTGCGTCCTCAGCCTCGGCGGCGGACAGGACTCGCGCACGGAGCTGGACGCCGACGACGCCTCCATGCTCTACGGCGACCTCGCCCTCGCGCTGCGGGACGGGAAGTTTTACATCCTGTACTACATGGGTATAGCGGAGTTCGGCCCGGATGGCAAGGCCGCGCGCGTCTGCTACGGCCCTGAAAAGTGGAGCTGCTTCACCTCCATGCTGGAGGTAGACGGGCGCATCTATGTCGCCGTGGGCGACGGCATGAACGGCGGCGGCAGCCTCTGCGAGCTCGACACCGAGTCCATGAGCCTCACCAGCGTAGACACCGGCGAGCTGGGCGTCACGGCCCTGGGCCTCTCGGCGGAGGGCGGCCTGCTGCTGAGCGGCAGCCTCGGCGGGCGTGACATCGTCGCCGCGCTGGGGGAGGGGGAGCCGACCGAGCTCTTCGACTGGGCCGAACCCGGCGTTGCCATAGTGAACTGCCTGGGCATCTGGGAGCAGCCGGACGGCAGCTATGTCCTCTATCAGCCCGGCGATACGGTGCTCGAGCGTCTGACCGAGGAGCTGGCCGCGCCGAAAACGGAGCTGGTGCTGCTCACGGACTACGCCGGCTCGGAGATGTACGACCTCGTGAACACCTTCAACCGCGAGAACCCGGACTACAAGGTCCGCGTCGAGAGCCTCTATGACGAGGGTATGAGCATGGAGCTGCTGAACACCCAGCTCATCGCCGGGGAAGGGCCGGACATCTTCGCCTTTTGCAACTATGACAACCTCATGCGCCTGGGCCCGGCGGCGACGGTGGACCTGCTGCCCTATCTCGACGCCGACGGGGAGTACTCGCGCGAGAGCATAGTCCCCAGCCTGCTTGAGGCCATGAGCCCGCAGGGCAAGCTCAGCGCGCTGCCGTATACCTTCGGCCTGATCACCTTTACAGCGCCCGCGGACGTCATAGCCGAGCCGGGCGTCACCTTCGCCGAGGCCAGGGCCGCGGCGGACGAGGCTGGCCTGCCCCTTTTCCCGCTCTGGATGACGCGGGAGATACTCTGGGGCTGGATGGAAGAATTCGCTGCCGTGCAGTTCACTGACCTCGAGACCGGGACCTGCTCCTTCGACAGCGAGGAGTATATCGGCCTGCTGCGCGAGTGCGGCGAAACGAGCACGGATTTCCCCGCCGACATCAGCCAGAACTACGTCGGCCTGCTGCAATTCGAGCTGCTGCAGGGCTACATGCGCCTGAGCGTCATCAGTGGGAACTACGGCGGGGAATACACCTTTGCCGGCATGCCCAACGACGAGACGAACGGCAGCATGTTCAGCATTGATCTGAGCTATGCCATCTCCGCGCAGAGCGAGCACGCCGACGGGGCCTGGCAGCTCATAAGGCGGTGCCTGGGCCAGGAGCGGGGCGTGTCCGCGATGAGCTTCCCGGCCAACGCCGCCCTGTTCGCGGAGCAGCTGCAGACCATGGTCGAGACGGGCTTTGACAACTACGGGCAGCTCGTGAAGATAAGCGAGTCCGACGCGGAAAAGCTCCGCGGGCTTGTTGAGGGCACCACTACCGTGAATTACAGCCTGCCCACCGTGTCCGACATCCTGTCCGAGGACGCCGCGCAGTATTTTGCCGGGCAGATAAGCGCGGAACAGGCCGCCGCGTACAGTCAGGAGCGCGTGAGCACCTGGCTCGCGGAACTGGGTTGACAAATGCTGGCATCATATGATAAGGTAGACAAAAGTCTACCCGGGAGGTATGGAGATGAAAAGACGCAGCACGATGGCCCTGGCGCTGGCGCTTGCCCTGCTGCTGGCCGCCTGCGGCGCACCGCCCGCGCCCGCCGCGGAGACTGACGCCGCTCCGGCGCAGACCGCCGCGACCACGCCCGAGCTGATATCCGACTGGCAGAGCGAGGGCCGCGCCTACAAGCAGAGCCCGGTGAACACCGGCGCGGACTCGACATTCGACATCTTCGGCCTGGGCGCGGACTATTACGCGACGGCCATGTTCTTCGGCACGGACGGCCCGAGCGAATACGTCCTGCTCAAAAACGGTGCGCGCTTCTACGCGCTGGAGGAGGCCGCCGTGGAGCTCGCCTGCGCCGGGGACGGCTGCCTTTGGCTGACGGAGAGCCGCCGGAGCGAGGAGGGCGGGCAAAGCCTGCTCGTGCAGCTCTCCACGGATGGAGAGGTGCTCTCAGAGCTCGACCTCGGCGCGCTGGGGCTGGACGAGGCGTATTTTTCCGCCATGGGTGCCTCGGCCGAGGGCGTCTGGCTGGTAGGTTCGGGCAAAGCCGTGCTGATATCCGACGGCGACATCGCGGCGGAGCTCACCGTCCCGGCGGAGGCTGAGGTCGTGTGCAGCGGCACCGGCGAGGTCTGCATCGCCGTCTATAATGACCAAAACGTGGTGGTGAGCGCCCTCAGCTCCGGGGGCGGCGAACCGCGTTTCTCGCTCGAAGGTGCGGACGCGCGGGTATTCGACGGCTCGGACGAGTTCTACCTCACCTGCGCCACAGAGGAGCAGCTCTGGGACCTAGACAAAACGGGCGGGCGGACGACAGTCGCCGTCTGGGCCGACTGCGGCACGGAGCTTGCCGAGCACTGGACGCTTGCACCGCTCTCGGGCGGGGACTTCCTGCTCAAGAGCTCGATGGGCCTGAGCCTGCTCACGCAGGTGGACCCCTCGGAGCTGCCCCGCGGCGGCGAGCTGAGTATCGCCACCCTTGGCAGCAGCCTCTATGACCTCATATATTCCTTCAACGCGAGCGGCTCGGGCTGGACGCTCACCGAGGTGGACTACACCCATGGAGGCGAGATAAGCGTCCAGGACGCGCTCACAGGGCTCTACGCCGACATCGCCGCCGGCGAGGGGCCGGACCTCCTGCTGCTCGACGGCGTGCCGGTGGAAAGTCTCATACGCAGGGGCTATCTCGAGGACATCGCTCAGCTGCTCGAGGGTGACTCCGAGCTGAGCGCCGACGACATTGTGTTCGCGGGCAGGCTCGGCGGCGGGACTTACTACGTCTCGCGCGGCTTCGGTATAGATACATACGCCGGGCTAAAATCGAACTTCGGCGAGGCCGGGGGCTGGACGCCGGTGGAGTATCTGGAGGCTGAGCGATCCCTCATCCCCGGCGCGCAGATGATGTACTACGTCACGCGCGAGAGCTTCATCCGCGACGTCGCACTGCGATATATGCAGAAGGCCATAGACTGGCAGGCGGGCAGCTGCGACTTTGACAGCGCGGAGTTCATCTCCCTTCTCGAGACGGCGGGGCAGATAACAGAGCACCCGGAGACCACGGAGTTCACAGGCTATACTCCACCGGAGGAGCAGCTCCGCACGGGGGAGACGTATGTCGAGACCGTCCACGTCGGCAGCGTCACCGCACTGCGCGACTTTGAAGATCGAGTGGGGCAGGAGCTGAGCTTTGTAGGCATGCCCACGCCCGACGGGAGCAACGGTTCGGTCATGGACCCAAGCCAGCCGGTGGGCGTCCTCGCAGGGGGAGAGAACACCGACGGCTGTCTGGAGTTTTTGAAGTTCCTGCTGATGAGCTACGATTTGAGCTACGGTGCCGAGAACAACGCCTCGCTGCCCATGTACCGCCCGTATCTTGAGCAGCTGGAGGCGGAAGCCGAGGCCGAGGGTCGCATGACGCCGGAGGACACCGAGCGCTTTGAGGACTTCCTCGCCTCGGTGGAGAGCTCCACGCTCTGCGATGAGACCGCACTCGGCATCATCGGTGAGGAGGCCGCGGTGTATTTCGCCGGCGCATGCACGGTGGAGGAGGCCGCCCGCGTGATACAGGAGCGGCTGTCAATTTATGTGGCCGAGCAGAGCTGACCGCAAACAGCATATCGGAACGCGCGGCGCGCCGGGAGGTGCGCCGCGCTTTTTGGGGGCTTGTGCTTGTGTGGAGCTTGTGTTAGAGTTATATAATAATGTGAAGACTTAGAACTTTTTGACAATGGGCGGCTGATGTGT
>OLZO01000251.1_pt1 | contig 37362 bp, 32 predicted proteins | sample 1644431 | NCBI WGS metagenome assembly OLZO01 (sample SAMEA103958145, study PRJEB25191) | human gut metagenome | biome: human-associated habitat [ENVO:00009003]; feature: intestine environment [ENVO:2100002]; material: feces | place: Germany | collected 2013/2015
CATGTCATACTTGTTGGCACTCATGTCGCCCTTGCGGAGTATGTCGGCGTTATAGAGCTGCTGGATTTGATCGGGGGTGTAGCCGATGTCGGCGAGGATGTCCTCGTTGTCCATGCCGCATGTGGGGCAGCCGCGCCAGACTTTGCACTCGGTGTTCTTGAACCTGGGCACAATGTTGGAGCCGGTGACCATGCGGCCGTTGTCGGTGCGCGGCCAGGAAATGAGGGTGCCCCTGGCCTTGTAGTGGGGGTGCTCCATCATGTCGTAGAAGTTGACTATGCGGCTGCCGGGGATACCGTTGTCGTCGCACCACTTCTGCGCCTCGTCGAGGGTCATGCTGGCGATCTTGGCGGTGATGGCGTCCTCAAGCTCGCGACCGTAGGGGGTGCTGATCTTCCAGACACCGGCGGCGGGGTAGCCGTCAACACCGAAGGGGATGCCCAGCAGAGCCGTCACCTTCTTCATGAGTGCGCCCTGAACAAGCAGATAGAACCACTGGTCGTCCTTGGTCTTGTAGGCGTTCCAGCAGCAGCCGTCGGCATTGTTGTCCGGCCAGAGGACAAAGGGACGGTCTCCGTTGAAAGTGTCCATGGCGTAGACGCCGGTCATGCGGACGAAGGTTTCGAACTGGGCTATGTCGATGCTCTCGCCCTTACCGGTGCGGAGCATGTTGTAGTATGCGGACATGAGGGAAAAGGCCATGTAGAGCGAGGTGTAGTAGTCGCCAATATAGCCGTTGACAGAGCGGGGTTTCTCGTTCTCATGGGAGTTCATGTACATGAATCCGCCGAAGGCCTGAGCCACCGGATCATAGCTGGCGCGGCCAACGTAGTCGGGGTCTCCGTACTGGCCGTAGCCGGAAATGTGGCCGATGATGAGCTTGGGGTTGATCTCCCAGAGCAGCTCGTCAGTAATGCCGTGCTTCTGGTATTGACCGGGGCGGGAGCCCTCGAAGAAGATGTCCACGTCCTTGATGAGCTTGAGGAAGGTCTCCTTGCCCTCGCCTTTGAAGATGTCCATGCAGAGGCTGCGGACATTGCGGCGCTCGCTCTGGCCCATGTTGGTGGTGGTGAGGCGGCCAATATCGGCGGCGTAGGGGCTCTCTATCCAGATTACGTCCGCACCGAGCTCAGCAAACAGCTCAGCACAGAATGGGCCAGCAATGGAAACGGATTGGTGCATTATCTTCAGACCGTGCAGGGGGCCAAATACGGGTACGTCAGATCTCTTTGCCATTGTTTTTCCTCCTGAGTAAGATTGTGTATTGTGTGGTGTTCAAATGGTGTTGATCAAGTGATGAAGCCCATGAGTTGCCAGACAGGTACGCTGACGAGGCAGGCAATGGTGTTTATGGCCATGTAGCCGTAGGCGATGGGAACGACGTCCTTGTGGTCCTCGAGTCGGCCACTGTTGGCGCCGTGGGCACTCATGTAAAGGGTGTTGTGGAAGGAGAGGTTCCAGTTCTGAGCGGCCATGAAAGAGGTAAAGAGCAGAACGAACGGATTGTATCCGGCCTCGATGGCGAGAGCACCAAAAATCGCGTTGACTATCGTGACCGTGACGACCTGCGAGATGACGACGAAGCGGAGCAGGTAGGTTATAATGCAGATTCCGAGCACAAAAATATAGGGGCTGGTAAGCATCCAGGTCAGATAGGGCCCAATGAGACCGGCAAGCCAGGCGGATATGCCAAGATTTTTGGTCAGATCGGCCAGAGACAGTATGCCTCCAATCATGATGACAGTAGCCCAGGAGATCTTGGTGCCGAACTCGGGGCCTGACATGAGACCGCAGGCAGCAAGAACGCCAAAGGCTATCATGCAGGTTATGTAGGCGGAGACGCCGATCTGGTCCTGCAGTATCCAGCAGACCATGGCGATGGCGAGAACGATTGCAGCGGTCTTTTCCTTGGCGCCCATCTTGCCCATTTCCTTGAGCCTATTCTCGATGTATTCCTTGGACATGGCGGAGGCGGTGCCCGGGTCGCAGGTCTTGACTATCATGATGTAGCTGAGCACCAGCACCAGCACGAGCCACACGGCTGCGGCGAGGAACCAGGTGCCCCAGGTGAAAGTGGCCTTGACCTCATCGCTCATGAAGCCCATGAGGATGGAGACGTAGACGGAGCCGGTGAGGAACGCATTGCCGAGAATGCCCGCGGAAATGAAGTTTGCGGAGAAGAGGCCTACAGCGCCCTTGCTGCCCTTCTCATAACCGCACTCGTCGGCAATGGCGCTTGTGAAGGGGGCGAGAATGGACACCTTGGCGTTGACAGAGGGGATCAGGGGACTGAGTATGGTGCCGGTGGCCATCAGGGCGGTGATGTTGCCCTTGAAGCTGGTGGGGAAGATCTTCATGATGTGCAGGGCGATGCGCTTCATGAGGCCGCTGGCGGAAAGGCAGGCCGCAAAACCGAATATCGGGATGACCAGCCAGACCGTGGTGCCTGCGAATGGGGCGAAAACGGACCCTGAATCGGAGACCTTGAACAGAAGTAGGCATCCGAGTGAGAGGAGAATGGTTATGTGGTCCGGGAAAGCGCGGCGTATCATCAGATACATGGTGGCTATGAATATGCCGATGAACTTCATGGCCTCAGGCGTCAGATCTCCAAACCTGAGGAGAGAGAAGACAACGCCGATAACTATTGCGATGACGACATCGACGATTTTTTTAACTACTTTCTTATCCATACAATGTTCTCCTTTGTAGGCGGCGGTGCGGCCGCTTATCTGCCGGTCCAAACGGGCTGGCGTTTTTCCGCAAATGCCCGGGGGCCTTCTTTGGCGTCGCTGGAACTGAAGACTATTTTCTTTATCAATTCGCTTGTGGCAAAGGCCTCTTCCGGCGACGAGCACTGGGCTTTTGAGTACAGCTGCTTTGTGTATCTCAGCGACAGCGGCGCGTTTGCCGCGATCTTCTCTGCAAGCAAGATGGTTCGCTCCAACAACTCCCTGGCCGGCACGACATAGTTGATAAGCCCAAGCTGAAGGGCTCTTTCCGCGCTTATGGCGTCTCCTGTCAGCAGAAGCTCCATGGCTGCCGCCTTGGAAACCGCGTGGGCGAGTCGTATCGGGCCGCCTCCAGCTGCGAATATGCCGCGCTTGACCTCCGGCAGACCGAAGCTGGCGTTTTCCGAAGCGACGATCATGTCGCAGGCGAGCGCTATCTCCGTGCCGCCGCCCAGGGCATAGCCGTTGACCGCGGCCAACAGGGGCTTGGGGAACACGCGTTCCGTTATGCCGGCCCAGCCGTGGCCAGGTATGGCGCAGCCCTTGCTGTTTCCGGATGAAAGGCACTTCAGATCTTGCCCCGTGCAGAAAAACTTGCTTCCGGCGCCGGTGAGGATGACCGCGTATACGCTGTCGTCTTCCTCCGCCTCGTTGAGGGCCGAGTCAAGCAGGAACGCCGTTTCCGGGTCTACCGAGTTCGCAGCGTGTTCACGGCTGATCGTGACGATCATGATGTGCCCACGCCGACAGGTTAGGACCGGTCCTTCTTTTCCTTCGCCTGACATACTCAACCTCCTTTCAGAAAAAATATTCCGCTGCATTGTTTAGAAATTGTCATGCAACAAAAACATGCATAGAAACTTCTGTGCCAATGCAGCGGAATAAAACTGTTTATTATGTGATTTTTAGAAATAGTTGATGTCCGAGCGGGGGACAACGATGACGTCCTTCTCGCACAATTCGGATATCTGATCCGTAGTGAGGCCATAGTCTAGCAGCACGTCCTCGTTGTCGCAGCCGATGTAGGGGCAGCCCCGCCAGATTTGCTGGGGATTGCGCTTGAATCTGGGCACGGGGGCGGCGCCCGTTATCTTTGTGCCCTCATAGCGGCTGCCAGGGGCGGCGTCCCACTGGATAATGGTCTCGCGCGCGGCGTACTGCTCGTTCGTCTTTATGTCCTCATAGTTCATGACTCGGCAGCAGGGGATACGCATGTTGGAGAATTCAAGCTCCATTTCTGACGCTGTGTGAGTGTCGCAATAGTCCTTTAGGGCGGCCTCGACCACCGTTGCGCCTTCGCTGTCTATAGGTATGTTGCCCTTTCCGGCGGGGAAGAGCTCGGAGGGATACTCGAGCCCGAGCAGGGTACATATGCGCTTCACAGAGGGCACGCCAAGTATGATTAGCATGACCGCTGCCCCGTCCTTGCAGACGTAGGTGCCCCAGGCGGCATAGTTGGGGTTGTGGTTGCCTACCTTGGGCGTGTACTCACCGAGGGTGAAGTATTCCGAGACCTTGTTGGCGCTGCAGCGGAAACCTATCTCGTACTGTGCGACGTCAATGCTGTCGCCAACGCCGGTCTTTTCGGCCTTGCGCAGAGCTGCAAGGGCGGCAGTGGAGGCATGGAGCGCCGTGTAGTAGTCCAGCATGCTTACCTGAGCCTGGATGGGCGGCTTGTCAGGGAAGCCCTGCAGGTCCATAATGCCGGAAAAGGCCTGAGCTACAGGGTCGTAGGAGGGCCTGTCCACATACTCCTTAACGCCGTATTTTCCGTAGCCGGAAATGTGTACGATGACCAGCCTGGGGTTTGCTTGCCAGAGCACATCGTCGGAGAGACCGTATTTTTCATACTGCAGTCCCTTGGAGGATTCTATAAATATGTCAGCAGTGGAGAGCATTTTCAGCAGCGTGGCCTTGCCCTCGTCAGTGGGAATTCTCATGCATAGGTTGCGCATGTTGCGGCGCTCGCTTTCGCCGGTCATGCCGAGGCGCATACGAACAACATCCATGTTGTCTGGATTCTCGATCCATGTCACGTCTGCGCCCATCTCGGCCATGAGCTCGGCCGCATAGGGGCCAGCCTGCGACATCGCGGCGCAAACCACCTTCACTCCGTAGAGCGCGCCGAATTCCGGTACATCCTTGTATCTCATAACTGCTCCTTTCACGCAGCCCGCTCTCACATTGCGGACAGAATTTCTTTAAGTTCGCTCTTCTTGACCGTGCCCTTTGCGGTGAGGGGTAGGGCGTCCATGATGAACACTTTGCGCGGCTTTTTGTAGCTGCTCATGTTGCGCCGGCAGAACTCGATGAGCTCGTCCGCGGTCAAAGTCATGCCGGGACGGAGCACTACGGCGGCGGCCACTATCTCGCCCCAGCTGCTGTCGGGCAGGCCCACAACGCCGCAGTTGGCAACGGCGGGATGGCGCTTAATGACGTCCTCGACCTCCTGAGCATAGATGTTCTCGCCGCCGCACTTTATCATATCCTTCTTGCGGCTGACGAAGTAGACATAGCCCTCCTCGTCGACCGTGACGAGGTCGCCGGTCGGCATGAATCCGTCCCTGTCGCTGCCGTTAAAGCCGAGGTAGCGTTTCATCATGCCGGGACATTTGCCCCAGAGCTCACCGGGGACGCCGCAGGGGACGGACTTGCCGTCGTCATCGAGGACGAGTATCTCGGTATAGTAGGAGGGCTTGCCGAGCGCTGTGGTCAGTTTGGGGTTATCCTTTATCATATCGCGGCTGCATGTGATGTTCACGCAGGCGATGAACTCGCTGCAGCTGTAGGCGTTGAATATCTCGGCCTTGGGGAAGACACTGAACACGTCGTCAATGACCTTTTCGTTCCACGCGCCGCCGCCGACCCGGACGAGCCTGACGGAGGAGAGATCGTACTTTCCCCATTCGGTCGAGGCCTTAAAACGCTCGCAGATATTGGGCGGGATGAGGAACATCTGTGTCACGCGCTCCTCCTGTATGACCCGCATGATCACCTCGGGAATGAACCTTTCCATGCTCACGAACGTGTTGCATGTTGCAAAGGTGACCATCAGTGCAGACAGGCCACCGACGTGGAAGAGCGGGGCAAAGTTGAGGTACACGTCGGTCCTGGTGTAGTCGATGACGCGGGGGAGCACCTGCATCAGCAGCCCCTGATGCGTGTGCACGGCGGCTTTGGAGCGCCCTGTGGTCCCGCCGGTGAATATGGCCATGACCTCGTCTTCCGCGCTCATTTCCTCGAAAAAGTCCCAGTTTTCCATCTTGTTATCGTACAGGTTGGCGATTTTGCCGTAGTCGGAGGAGAGCTCCCCCTCGCCGTACCAGAGCACGCCGGGACACTCGAGATCGGAGACCATGCCCTCAAAGGCCTTGCCGTAGAGCATGTACTCGCAGCCTACTGCATCAACAAGTTCAGTGACCTCAGCTGCCCCGAAGCGGGTGTTGAATGGTACGGCAAAGGCCCCGAGCTTTAAAACGGCAAAGAGGGCCTCTATATAGGTCTGGCCGTTGGGGAACAAGAGCCCGACCCGCGTTCCTTTCCGGATGCCGGCCGACTTCATCCCATATGCCAGCCGGTTTATGCGTCCGTTCAACTCACCGTAGGAGACCCGTCCGGCCTCGGTGATGAGAGCTGTTTTGGACGGGTTTTCCAAAGCATTCATACAAAACCAGTTGTAGACTCCAAACATAGACATCCTCCATTCCAATTCCGCCGTATTTAGGGCGAAACCGCATCTATGATATTTAAATAGCAAACTTCTCGCCAAAGCAGAACTTTGTGAAAAAACTGCTCAGCACGTTTTATGGTGTCAAGTATACACACATTTCGTCACAAAACAACACAAAATTATACAATAGGGGACAAGGCACCATAATTATATAAAATATACTTTACTAATTCACAAAAAATGATACAATAATATACAATATGAAACACAGTTTTGCACAGGAGGAAACAGTATGAAGGCCGCATTGGGCTTGATACAGCTCCAGCAACAGATAACCGAGTCAAAGAAACTTTGCCTCAGCGGGAAAAAATTGCTCAGTCCTGCTGTGCGGCAGTGCGTGAGCCAGGGTTGGTTGCGTTCCCGCGGACTGAATATCCCTCATACAGGGGACGTCCTGCCAGCCACGCAGGATAAGGAGGCCACGATAAAAAGCACGTCCAAACTCATGCAGTATCACTACATGAAGTTTGAGAAGTTGTTTAAGGACATGGACCAGGCGCTAGGCGCTATTGGGGCGGCCGTGTTCTATTTAAACAAGAATCTGAGAGTCTACAACAAGGGAGGAAACAGGGAGCTCCTTCGCGAGCTGAAGCGGCTGAATATCAGCTTTGGAGCATGTTTCTCGGAGCAGATGGTCGGCTCAACGGCCGTGTCGCTGGCCTCCAGGAGCCGCAAGTTAGAGTTCACGATAGGTGCGGAGAATTATTGCGAGGCCCTGTCCGCCTTTGCACTGTTCTGCCTGCCGCCAATCAACAATCCAATGATGAACGAGACTTCTATGCTTGTCATCATCCCGCTCAGGAGGCTGTCGGAGCAGACCTTGTCCGTCGTGTCGCTCTCGATCGAGAGCTTTTTAATGCTGTCGAACCGATTGAATCTCCCGGAGGTGGATATTAAGGACCGGGTGCTGGAGTCAGTTTTGAACCAGCGCTCCTCCATTTTCATTTCTGTAGATACCGACGGTAATATACTTGACGCAAGCGATAGTTTTTACCGTGATATGGGCACAAATATATCAGAGATAGGCGGCAAGAAGTTCTCCGAGGTGTATCCAGCTCTGAAGGACGGCATCAAATGCCTCAACGGAGGGGCGGACATCACCTCCAAAAGCGTTGTCATGCCGGTGAAAGACGGCGGTGAGCGGGAATATATGGTCGATTTCCTAAAGATCAGCAGCGAGGAAAAGCAGCCGCGAGGTCTGGCCATCGTCATGACTGACCGCAAAGCCCTGCAAAAGTACATCAACAAGGTGTCGAACACGGGGCCGGCCTTTACGTTTGATAAGCTGATAGGCAAGAGCGACGTCTTTGAGCGTACAGTGCAGCAAGCGAGGAGCGCCGCGGCCGGAAACTCCAATATCCTTATCTTTGGCGAGTCCGGCACCGGCAAGGAGCTCTTTGCTCAGTCGTTGCACAATGAGTCCTCCAGGCGGAGCAAGCCATTCGTGGCCATAAACTGTGCTGCACTGCCGAGAGAGCTGCTCAGCACAGAGCTGTTCGGCTACGAGGAGGGGGCATTCACGGGAGCAAAGCGCGGTGGCGCTATGGGCAAATTCGAAGCTGCCGATGGCGGCACGCTGTTTTTGGACGAGATAGCGGAGATACCCCTGGACATGCAGGTGCTATTGCTTCGAGTGCTCGAGGACGGTGTGGTGACAAGGGTGGGGGGTAACCGTGCCGTAGCCACTGATGTGCGTGTTATATCCGCTACGAATAAGGACCTTTGGGAGTATGTGAACGACGGCAAGTTCCGGCTCGACCTCTATTACAGGCTGAACGTGTTCACGCTGAACATCCCGCCGCTGAGGGACAGAAAGAGCGACATACCCCTGCTCATAGACTACATGCTCGACGGCTTTTCCCGGAGCTTCGGCAAGCGGGTCACAGGTGTCTCGGACGAGGTGCTGGAGCTGATGATGTCCTATGACTGGCCCGGCAACGTCCGTGAGCTGAGAAACGTCATCGAGCGCTGCATGAACGTAACGGCGAGCGAAGTCATAACCTCAAAGGACCTGCCGCTTGACTTCCACGCCAGAAGGATGCGCGCGGCGCAGCCTCTTCCGGCGAAGCCCGCGGAGCAGCGCCCGGAGCCGGAGGCGGGTAAGACCGAGCCGCTGAAGGCGGAAAGTTACGGCGAATACGAGCGGGAACTCATCATGAAGCTGATGATTGCGCACCGCGGGAACAAGAGCGCCGTAGCCTCGGAGATGGGTATCTCGAGAAAAACGCTGTATGCAAAACTTGAAAAGTACAAAATATGAAAAGGAGGAAGCCGAAAGGCTTCCTCCGTCTGAATTTTCCGGATGTTACTTGAGCAGCTGCTTGGCTGCGGACTTGATGAGAATCTCGTCTGTGCCGCCGCCGATACGCATGACGCGCACATCGCGCCACGTGCGGGAGACGCGGCTGTCCTCGGTGTAGCCGATGCCGCCCATGATCTGCATTGCGTCGTCACAGACCTCGAAGGCCGCCTGGGCACAGTAGATCTTACAGAGATTGGCGGAGGTCTGAATGGAGATGTTGTTGTCCTTCTCCCAGGCGCACTTGTAGACAAAGTTACGCATGTTCTCAATCTTGATCTTCATCTGGACCAGCTTCTCCTGAATCATCTGGAAGCTGCCGATGGGCTTGCCGAACTGTATGCGCTGCTTGGCGTAGCTGAGAGCGTCGTTGTAAGCACACTCGGCCATGCCGACGGCGGAGCAGGCCATGAGCAGACGCTCGACCTCGAAGTTCTTCATGAGCTGCATAAAGCCGTTGCCCTCTACGCCGACCAGGGCGTTTTCGTCAACCTCGACGTTCTCAAGGTACACGTCGCAGAAGCTGCCGGTCAGCTTCCAGCCGATCTTGTGCATCTTGGTGATCTTCACACCAGGGGCGTCCAGGGGGACCATCCACATGGAGGCGGACTGATAGGGGGACTTGCCGCTGTCCTTGTCCATGGTGAGGAAAAGTATGTACTTTGCCTCGTCGGCGGCGGTTATGAAGCACTTGTGGCCGTTGAGATAGACCTTGCCGTCCTTGCGCGTGGCGGTGGAGGTGATGGCAAGGCTGTCGGAACCGGCTTGTGGTTCAGTGAAACCGAGGCAGAAGGCTTTAGCCTGCTTGGTGAGGGTATCAAAGACCGCCTTCTGGTGGTACTCATTGCCGAAAGTGAGCATGTCGTCTATCTCGAGCATGGCCCCGATTCGGTTGGGGTAGCCGCGGGAGTTGAACTTCTCGTTCACGAGCATCATGGTGAGGCAGTCCAAGGGAGTGCCGCCAAATTCCTCTGGCAGGCCCAAAAGGCCGAGACCGGCCTCGTTGAGTGCGTCGAAGAACTCGTCGGGGAGGCGGTGCTCGTCGTAGCACTTTTTGAGGTACTTCTCGTCGAAGCCGCAGTTGTCCAGAAACTCGTCAACGCTCTCAAGCAGCAGCTCCTGTTCTTCGGTAAGTTTGAAATTCATAATTATTCTCCTTTAGTCAATTTATTCTTATATTTTGCTTGCAATGTTGTAAGCGGAGCGGATGGCATCGGCTATCTTACCGACGGTAACGGCGTCGCCCACCACATCGACGTGACTGAAGAGACCCTGGAGCTTCTCGGCCATGTCTCCGCTGGGACGGGCGCCGGCGGCCATTACGACCGTGTCCGCGGGGATGAGCTTCTCGCCGTCATCGCCGAAGACGGTGACGCCCGCCTTGGATATGGATACGACGCGGGTGTCCTTGAGCATCTCCACGCCGAGCTGGCGGCAGCGGGCCATGATCGACCAGCGGCAGCCCGGAGTGATGTCCGCCGCGAGCTTCTGCTGCATCTCGACCACGGAGACCTTCTTGGAGCCGGTGTTCAGCAGCTCCTTGAGTTTCTCGTAGGGCTCAGCGTCGTAGATCATCATGAACCTGAGCTGCTCGGCAGAGATGGTGCCCATTTCCGCAATGAACATGGCGGTCTCGACACCGGTGGCGCCGCCGCCGATGACGACGACGTTCCTGCCCACGGAGGCCGTGCCGGCGAGAACGTCCCAGGCGTTGACAACGTCGGAGCTCTCCTCAATGGGGATGGACGGCATGAACGCCTTGGCGCCGCAGGCGAGGACCACGCGGTCATACTGACCCTTCACGGCGGTGAGATTCTCCACGGTCGCCTCCTTGTTGAGGACGATGTCCACGCCCAGACGGCGGCACTCGGAATCGAGCCACTGGGTGAGCAGGCGGATTTCCTTGCGCCTCGGCGGGGTGGAGGAGAGCATGGTCAGGCCGATGGTGCGGTTCAGCTTCTCCCAGATCGTGACCTTGTGGCCGCGCAGCGCGGCGACGCGGGCAAACTCCATTCCGGCGGGGCCGGCGCCGATGACGAGTATATTCTCGGGGGTGTCGCTCTTGACCTCGGTGGGGAGCAGGTCGTTTTCGTCCATGAGATCGATCTCGTTGTTGCACTCGGCGTTGCCAATGCAGCCGGCGGTCTTGTGCTTCATTATCATGTCAAGGCAGTACTCGTTGCAGCCAATGCAGGGACGGATCTCGTTCTTACGGCCCTCGGTGGCCTTCTTTGCGATGTTCGGGTCGGCGAGGAAGGGCCTGCCCATGACGGCCATGTCCACGTCTCCGCTCTCGACCAGGCGTTCTGCGCTGTCTATGTTCAGGCGCATGCCCTGCATGACGACGCAGCCGACGCGCTTTTTGATCTGCCTGCCGAGGTATGCCCAGGTAGCGTGGGGCAGCTCCATGGTGACCAGCGGCACTGCGGACTCGTGCCAGCCTGCGGTGACGGAGATGGCGTCCAGATAGCCGGTCTTATCCAGGTACTCGCAGATCTCGGCCATGTCGTCGCCGCTGCAGCTGCCGGGCATGAGGTCATTGCCGCTGACGCGGATCTGGATGGGCACGTCCGGGCCCACGGCCTCGCGGACGGCGGCGAGCGTCTCGACCATGAAGCGGGTGCGTCCTTCGAGGTCGCCGCCGTATTCGTCGGTGCGCTTGTTCGTCAGCGGGGAGAAAAACTGACCGAAGAGATAGCCGGAGTTGGTCTCGATCTCGATGCCGTCAAAGCCTGCCTCCATAGCCAGCTTCGCCGCCTGGGCCTGCCAGTCTACAAACTCGTGAATCTCATCGATGGTGAGCTCCCTGGGCATCTCGTAGCCGGTGTACCTGGAGGGGATGGCGGAGGGGGCGACGGCCTGCTGATTCATGTGAGTGGCCTGCTTGGAGTAGCGACCGGTGTGCATGAGCTGGGCGAACATCTTGCTGCCCTCGGCGTGCACCGCGTCCGTGACCTTGCGGAGCGAGGGGACATAGCTTTCGTCAAACAGCAGCGCGCCGTCGTGGGGGTTGTAGCGTACGCGGTCCCACTGGATGTTGGCGAACACGATGAGTCCGGCCCCGCCCCTGGCGCGGCGGCGGAAGAACTCGACGTCCCTCTCCGTGGCAAAGCCGTCCTTGGTGTTGCCGACGCTCATGGGGGCCATGACTATCCTGTTTTTGAGTTCCAGCTTGTTGATGCGTATGGGCTGATAGAGCTTGTTCATATTTGTCCTCCTGTGTCAGTCGAGCTTTTCAATTATCGCGGAGAGCGCCTGATACATGTCTCCGACTATACCATAGTCGCACTGCGAGAATATGGGCGCGTTTTTGTCCTTGTTTATCGCGATGATGACTCCGGCCTCATTCACGCCGACCATGTGCTGGACCTGGCCGGAGATGCCGGCGGCGATGTATACATCGGGACGGATCATAATACCGGAGACTCCGACGTAGCGCTCACGCCCGAGCAGGTGGTCCTCCTCAGCGAGCGGCCTTGTGCAGGCGACTTCAGCGCCCAGCTTTTCCGCAAAACCGGCTATGAGCCGCAGGTCGTCCTCGGATTTGACGCCGCGGCCCACGCCGAGCACCTTCTTTGCGGCGGGGAGATTGCTTTCCTGAACGGGCTTCTCGCTGCGCCCCTCAAAGACCACGCCCGGCTGCTCCGCGGGGGAAACGGCCTCGGCCCCGGCAACGTCTGCGGCTGCGGCGGGGGAGAATATCCCGCGCCCGATGCAGACAACCGCCGGAAGCTCGGAGGCCTCCGTTTTAATTGCGCTGCCGCCGTAGACCATGCGCGTGGAGAGCACCTTGCCGTCCTCGATGCTCAGACCGGTGGAGTCGGTCATCGGGCTCCTGCCCAGAGCGGCGGAGATGGCGGCGGCCATGAGCCGGCCGTTCTTGTTCAGCTCCACAAGTATGAGTTCGGCTCCGGCTGCTGCGGCAAGCTCGGCGACGGTTTGCGCTACCGCGGAGCTGCCGGCGGAGCCGTTCACAACGGTGTACTTTTCGACACAAGCGGGAAACTGTATATTCGCGGTTGCGATTAGCTCGGAGTGCTCTGCCATCTCAGCCGCGCCGGAGGCAAGCTCGGCAGCGGCGGCGAAGTCACCGGCGATTATAATGGCTTTTTTGACTTTGCCCATTGTTTTCACCTCCAAATCAAATGACCTTCTTGATCTGCGCTGCGATCGTCTCGGCGGCGTTGTCGTCAAGAGCCTCGAAGATAATGTTCTTCCTCTCGCACTTATCGGGGGCGAGCACGCTTACTGTGCTAGTGCCATCGGCCACGGGGGAAATGTCCTCGATGACCTCCACGGGCTTCTTGCCGGCGCCGAGGATCTCCTTCATGGAGGGGATCTTGGGGCGGTTTATGTCGGCGGTGACGGAAAATACCGCGGGCAGGGTGACGGAATAGTGCTCATCCTCATGCTCGAGGCTCCTCGTGACCTTTGCATTACCGCCGTCCACGGATATGGAGGAGACGGCGTTGAGAGTGGGCCAGCCGAGGAGAGAGCCCGTGAGGGAGCCTGTCACCTGCGCGTACATGTCGCCGGAGCCCTCGCCGAAAAGGACGAGGTCCACGTCTCCGAGTCTGCGAATGGCTTCTGCAAGGGCGGAGGCCGTCACATAGGAACCGCAGCTATCAAAACCGGCAGCCTTGACGCCGACCATCTTAGCGGGCCCTCTTGAGAGAATGGCCTTGCGCAGCTTCGAGTTGTCGATGATGTCTCCGGAGGCGGTGAGCGCAACGACCTCCGCCTCGCAGCAGGCGGCAATGTCCATCGCCGCCTGAACGGCGTTCAAATCGTATTGTCCAATACCATACGCGGCGCCGCTGAAATCCAACGCCCTGTCGCCGCGAGAGGAGATGCTCTGTTCGTCCGGTACATTTTTGTAGCAGACCACAATTTTCATTTCCTTCATCCTTTCCTTGCACGTCTGGGTATGCAAAAAAGATTTTAGCAATATTCGCGCCAAATTACGAAAGACGAAAATTTTACATAGGAGAAGGACGTGAAAAAAGATATTGACTTAAGATTATTTATACTGAAATTACAAAACTTGCTGGTTGCACATCAGCTACAAAACTCAGGTACACTATGAATAAGCAAAGAGCTGACTGATATATGTTATCAGTCAGCTCTTTTTATCATTAACAAACACAGCTTATTGACTGGTTTTTGTACCTCGTGGGTTCTCTGGAAATATATAATATGGCTAACACTCTGATGAAGGCTGCATAGGCGACGCGTCCTAGGTCCCGCTACGGAGCAAAAGACATACTAACCGCCCCGGCGAACAATCGCCGGGGCGGATTTTTGCAGCTTTGATTTTGGGCCAGAGGTTTATGACTCAGGCTTCTCACTCATCCTGCGCTATCGTAGTCTCGGCGGCGAGGAGCAGGAGACGCTTGAATTCGGTGCGCTCGGTTTCTGTCATACGCTCCGTCATGCGCTCAAAGCAGGCCTCTATCTGCTCCTGCACATGCGGATATGCCGCCCAGGCCTTCTCTGTGGGCCTTATATCAAATGTGCGCTTGTCTTTAGGGTTCGTACTGCGCACTATGAAGCCAAGCTCTGCTAGCTTCGTCACCGTCTTTGCAATTACGCTCTTATCAAGGCCGAGTCGCTTTGTTATCTCATCCTGGGTCAGTTGTTCGTAGTCGCAGACTATCAGAATGACAACGGCCTGCGCCGCCGTAAGGTCGTACTGCACGCAGCCTTCGCTAAGCCAGATGTGCGACTTCCTGTACAATATCGATATCGCCTTGAACGGGCTGTCCATTATCCCGGTCATAGCTTTCGCCTCCTTCGCGCTTACGGGCACATTATACACCGATAAAGTGGCAGTTGCAACTAGTTGTTGACTTGCACCTTCGGTTGTGATATACTTCGTAAATGGTGGCAGTTGCCACCATTTATTTGTTTGTATCGAAGGAGTATTGATAGCATTGGAAAAAGCCGAAAAGATTTGGAACTGGAGGTTCATCCTCTTATTTATCACAAACTTACTGGTATTGGCTGCGTTTTACGCGTCCATCCCTATTATCCCCGTCTACTGCCAGGAGATAGGTATCACGGGCTCAAAAGTCGGAATTGTGCTGACTGCGATGAGCGTGGCGACGGTGCTGTTCCGTCCCGTGGCGGGCTATCTGCTGGATAACTTCAACCGCTTCAAGGTGTATCTTATTTTTCTGGCGCTGTTTTGTCTGTCCTTCCCCGCGTTCATTGCATTCCCGGTGTTCGGGCTGCTCATCGTCGTGCGTCTCTACATGGGCGCGGTGTATTCCGTCTGCGCCTCGGCAACGATGACGATGGCGGGCGACGTGTTGCCCGCGGCGAAGGTGACTGAAGGCATCAGCCGCTTTGCTTTCACGGTATCCATAGGCATGGCCGTTGGTCCCTACGTCGGGCTGCAGGTACAGGCAAACCTGAGCAGCACGGCTTCCTTCTGGACGATCTTCGGCATAACCGTGGCCGCACTCATCTGCGTTGCCTGCTGCCGACTGCGCTATCCAAAGGTGCAGCGCCGGAAGTTCTCGCTCAAGGAGAGCATATACAAGCCCGCGCTGCCCTTCATGCTGAACATGATGTTCCTGATGATACCCTACGGCGCGGTCATTGCCTACTCCTCCATTCTGGCACAGGAGAAGGACATAATGTCCTGGCTGCCCTATTTCTACATCTGCCTTGTTGCCGGTATGCTCGTGTCGAAGCTCTCGACCCAAAAGGTCATTGACGCCGGCAAGTACAAGACGCTGGTCTATGCCAGCATAGCGGTGCTAATTCTCACGATGCTGAGCTTCCTTTTCCTCGACACCGGACTGCATCTGCTCATAGCGGGCTTCTTCTTTGGCCTGGGCTATGGCATACTGCAGCCGCTATTCCAGTCCTTCGTCACCGGTACGACGCCGGGGCCGGAGCGCGGCGTTGCGAACTCCACCTATATGCTGTCCTATGATATAGGTATAGGTATTGGCTCACTGGTAATGGGCTTCATGCAGGAGTCGATTGGCCTGACAAATGGCTTCGCGATAACCGCGATAGCCTACGTCGTTGGCATCATCGTTTTTGTGAGCTATGTTGACGGCTACTACCGCAAGCTGAGGCAGGGCCTTGGAGCTGCAAATTCCTGATATTTTCTCCCTCCATCCCGAGGCCCGCGGGACCATACGCGGGCTCGGGGTTTTTAAACGCATTAAACAGAAGAAGGGATGTGCCATGAAACAAAAAAAGAGCCGCTTCGTGCTCATCTGGCTGCTGATATGTCTCGTTCTACTGGCGGCGAGCTTTCTCGTGCCTGGCCGGGAAAAGGGCGAGACCATACAGACAGCCATGCGCGACGCCGTGCTGCACGACGTGAACCAAATTGATTTTCTTGGTCTGCGCCCGGTGAATCCGGGCTTTATTTCCGCCTTCGTAGTAATGGCGGTGCTGCTGGTCACTGCACTGTGTATACGCATATTCGTCATACCGAGGTTCAAATATGTGCCGGGAAAGTTCCAGCTTGTGCTTGAGCAGCTCGTGGGCATGTTCGATGACCTTGCGAAGACTAACAGCCCCTGGCGCAACAGCTTTCTTGGCGCGTATGTCTTCGCTGCCGCGGCCTATATCTTTGTCGGGACGCTTTTCGAGCTTTTCGGCTTCCAAGCTGTTACGACGGAGGGGGCATCTGTCGCCCTGCCGGCTCCGCTCTCGGACGTAAATGCCGCAATCATGCTGGGCGTACTATCCTACTGCGTTATCTTTTCCGGTGCCATTGCCGGGAACGGGATGCGCGGCATAGGCAGTGCGCTCAAGGAGATATCGCTGCTCATATCCATGAGTTTCCGCCTGTTCGGCGCGCTTCTGAGCGGCCTTCTGGTAACGGAGCTCGTGTACTACTATGTTTCGCTCAGCTATGTAATACCGGTCCTCGTCGGCGTGCTGTTCACGCTGCTGCACGCGGTAATACAGAGCTACGTTCTCACGATGCTGACGGCCCTGTTCTACGGGGAGATGTCCGAGCCCAAAGAGCGCAAAGTAAAAAGCCGCCCGGCAAACGCCGAACTCGCGGCCAAGGCTTAAATCAGATTTTGGAGGTTATTCAAATGAGACTCGCTAAGAGAATTGCCATAGTTGTAATGGTCATTATGACCGCCGCTCTGCTGGCAGCTTTCGTCTATGCCGACGACGGCGGCACGCTTCCGGCTCAGAGCGCGGCGGAGACGACTGAGAGCGCCGAAAGCGGAGATTCCAGCGTTGGCTTGAAGGCCCTGGCCGTCGGCATAGCCATCGGCCTCGCAGCTGCAGGCGGCGCAGTCGGCATGGGCATAGTAGGCGGCAAAGCTGCTGACGGCATTTCGCGCCAGCCGGAGATGGAGGGCAAGATACGCACCACGCTGATGCTCGACCTTGTGTTCATCGAAACAGCCATAATCTATGCGCTGCTGGTCGTCATACTGGTCATCTTCGTCCTGTAAGGCGGTGAGGACATGAATATTCCTCTGAATATAGACTGGCAGCAGATACTGCTGCACCTGTTCAACTTTGCCATACTCGCCGGCGGGCTGTATCTGCTGCTCTACCGGCCTGTGAAGCAGTTTATCGAGCAACGTGAGGAGCATTACAAGTGTATGCGTGACGAGGCGGAGCAGGCCAAAACTCAGGCCGAGCAGCTCCGGGACGAATATCAGCTCAAACTTTCTGAGGCGGATACAGACATAAGCAGGCGCCGTACCGAGGCAGAGGCCGAGCTTGAAAAGCTGCGCGACGAGCAGACGAGGGAGGCGAAGCGCGAGGCCGGGGACATACTCAAAAAAGCCAGGGAGGACGCCGAAAATGAGCGGGCAAAGCTCCTGACGAAGGCATCAAGGGAGCTGGTAGACGCCGCTGTTAGCGCGGCGGAGAAGCTCGCTGCAGGCGAGAATACTGATCCCTACGAGCAGTTCCTTGAGCTGGCCGAGAGGAGGGGCTCTGATGAGCAGTCAGGCTGAGTTCAGGGCGGTCCTGAGAGGCGTCACGCCGCCGGACGAGAACCAGAAAGAGCGGCTGCTGGCCTTCCTGAAGCGCCGCTACGGCGGAGACTTCACCCTCGAATGGGTGCTTGACGAGAGCGTCAGGGGAGGTTTCGTGCTGGAGGCCGGCGCGGACGTTTACGACTGGAGCCTTGAGGGCAGAATGCGCCAGCTCCGTGAGCGCATGGACAGCATCAAAGCCTCGGCTGAGAATGTCATCCCCCTCATACGCGAAGCAGCAGAGAACTGGACGCCCCGGCTCATACCCGAGGAGATAGGCCATGTCGTCTCTGTCGGCGACCAGATAGCGACGGTGTCGGGGCTGGAAAAGGCGGCCTACGGCGAGATACTGCTCTTTCCTTCGGGTGTGAAGGGCATGGTGCAGGAGCTGCGTGAGGACTCACTGGGCTGCATCCTCTTCGGCGGCGACGAGGAGGTCTCCGAGGGCAGCGAGGTGCGTAGAAGCGGCAAGGTGGCCGGCATACCCGTCGGCGACGCATTCCTGGGCAGGGTCATAGACGCTCTTGGCACGCCCATAGACGGTAGGGGGGAGATATTCTCCGAGGAATACCGTCCCATTGAAGCCGCGGCGCCGCAGATAATTGACAGAAAACCCGTGGACAGACCCCTTGAAACCGGCATTCTGGCCATAGACTCCATGTTCCCGATAGGCCGTGGCCAGCGCGAACTGATAATAGGCGACCGTCAGACAGGCAAAACGGCGCTGGCACTGGATACGATACTTAATCAAAAAGGCAAGGACGTTGTCTGCATATATGTAGCAATCGGCCAGAAGGCCAGCTCCGTGGCCCAGGTGGTACAGACGCTGGAAAACTACGGGGCGCTGAACTACTCCATAGTCGTCAGCGCCGCGGCCAGCGACTCGGCCACGCTGCAATACATCGCGCCTTACGCGGCCTGCGCGCTGGGCGAGTATTTCATGGACAAGGGCCGCGATGTGCTCATCGTCTACGATGACCTTTCCAAGCACGCCATAGCCTACCGTGCTCTGAGCCTTCTGCTGGGGCGCTCGCCCGGGCGCGAGGCATATCCGGGAGACGTATTCTACCTGCACTCCAGGCTGCTTGAGCGCTCGGCGCAGCTCTCAGAGGCTCGCGGCGGAGGCAGCATGACCGCCCTGCCCATAGTGGAGACCCAGGCCGGCGATGTCTCGGCATACATTCCGACCAACATTATTTCCATCACCGACGGGCAGATCTTCCTTGAGAGCGAGCTGTTCTTCTCGGGCCAGCGTCCGGCCGTAAACGTCGGCCTCTCCGTGTCCCGCGTGGGCGGCGACGCGCAGACAAAGGCCATGAAAAAGTCCGCGGGTTCGCTGAGAATAGAGCTTGCACAATATCGCGAGATGGAGGTCTTCACCCAGTTTTCCAGCGACCTTGACGAGCTCACGCGTAGACAGCTGACCTATGGTCAGGGGCTTATGCGTCTCATGCGCCAGCCTCAGTACAGGCCTATGAGCCAGCACGAGGAAGTAGTGCTGCTCACAGCAGCGCTGGGCCATGTCTTCCAGGATATGCCCGTTAAAGAGCTCGAGAGCTTCCGCAGGGACTTCCTGGACGAGATAGAGCGCAGCTGCCGTGACATCTGCACCGCCATCGACAAGACGGGGCAACTGGACGATGAGGATAGGAATACTATACTTGAGCGGGCCAGAGCTTTCACCAGCAGCTGGCTCGAAACCGGGGTGAGCTGAGAATGGCCAATACCGCGGAAATAAAATCGAGGATAAGCAGCGTTCAGCAGACACAGAAGATTACGAATGCAATGTACCTCATAGCGTCCACAAAGCTGCGCCGAGCCAGAAACGAGCTTGAACAGACGCGTCCCTATTTCGAGGCACTGCGCAGCGAGATAAAGCGCGTGTTCCGTACGGTCAATGACATAGACAGCCGCTATTTCTACCCGCCTGACCGGGAGCCGGAGCTGGGCGGCACCTACGGCTGCCTTGTGATAACGGCTGACAAGGGCCTCGCCGGCGCCTATAACCAGAATGTGCTGCGCGAAGCCCAGAAGCTGCTCGAGGACCATGAGGACGCTAAACTCTTTGTTGTCGGTGAGTATGGCAGACGCTATTTCAGCCAGCATCACATACCTATAGAGCGTATGTTCCTCTATACGGCGCAGAATCCGACGCTGGAGCGAGCAAGGGAGATAAGTGGGCTGCTGCTTGACCAGTACGACGCGGGCCTGCTGAAAAAGATATTTGTAGTCTATACGGACATGGAAAACGGCATGAATACCCGCGCCCGCTCGACACGGCTGCTGCCCTTTCACAGAACGTATTTTGCCCCGCCGGAGAAGGAAAAGAAGATAGAGACGCCCTTCGAGTTCGAGCCCTCGTTGCAAGTAGTGCTTGACGGTATAATGCGCAGCTACCTGACGGGCTTCATATACAGCGCGTTAATAGACAGCTTCTGCAGCGAGCAGCAGGCCCGCATGACGGCCATGGACTCGGCGAACCGCAACGCTGAGGAGCTGCTGGGCAGCCTGTCACTGGAATATAACCGGGTGCGCCAGGCCGCAATAACGCAGGAGATAACCGAGGTAACGGCCGGAGCGAGGGCGCAGAGGAAAAGCGGAAAAAAGAAGGTGCAGACAACATGAATTACGGAAATATCGTGCAGGTATCCGGACCGGTGGTGGATGTTCGTTTTGCGCATGGGCAACTGCCCAAAATGCGCGAGGCACTGAGCGTATCCATTGACGGCGGTGTGCGCGTCATGGAGGTGGCGCAGCATATTGGCAACGACACCGTCCGCTGCGCCATGCTTGCGCCCAGTGACGGGCTGTCGAGAGGTATGCAGGTAGCAGCCGCGGGGGAGAGCATCACCGTGCCGGTTGGCAAAGCAACACTGGGACGTATGTTTAACGTACTCGGAGAGCCGATAGACGGCGGCATGCCGCTGACAGATGCTGTACCTCGGCGCAGTATTTATCGAAAACCGCCGAAGTTCGAGGCGCAGAAACCGGTGGGTGAGATACTTGAGACAGGCATAAAAGTCATAGACCTGCTCGAGCCCTACCCCAAGGGCGGCAAAATCGGTCTCTTCGGCGGCGCGGGCGTGGGCAAGACCGTGCTCATACAGGAGCTTATCCACAACGTGGCCATGGAGCACAACGGCTATTCTGTGTTCACCGGTGTCGGCGAGCGCAGCCGCGAGGGCAACGACCTCTGGAACGAGATGCAGGGCAGCGGCGTCGCGGATAAGACGGCGCTGGTGTTCGGGCAGATGAACGAATCGCCAGGCGTGCGTATGCGCGTCGCTCTCTCGGGCCTCACGATGGCGGAGTATTTCAGAGACAGCGAGCACAGGGACGTGCTGCTGTTCATAGACAACATCTTCCGCTTTGTGCAGGCGGGCAGCGAGGTCTCGACCCTGCTCGGACGCATGCCCTCTGCCGTCGGCTACCAGCCCACGCTGGCAAACGAGATGGGCGAGCTGCAAGAGCGAATAGCCTCGACGCGCGACGGCTCCGTCACCTCGGTGCAGGCGGTCTACGTCCCGGCGGACGATCTGACCGACCCGGCCACGGCCACGACCTTCACGCACCTGGACGCCACCACCGTCCTGAGCCGCAAGGTCGCCGAGCAGGGCATCTACCCGGCAGTCGACCCACTGCAGTCCAGCTCAAGGCTGCTCGAGCCCGACAAAGTGGGTGAGGAACACTACCGCATAGCACGAAGCGTGCAGGAAATACTAGAAAAGTACAGCGAGCTTCAGGACATCATCGCCATACTGGGCATGGACGAGCTCAGCGACGAGGACAGGACGACGGTCATGCGCGCCCGTAAGATACAGCGCTTCCTGGCCCAGCCCATGCACGTTGCGGAGAAGTTCACGACGAATCCCGGCGTTTACGTCCCGCTTCGTGAGACCCTGCGCGGCTTCGGAGCCATCGTAAGCGGCGAGATGGACGAGTACCCCGAGGCGGCGTTTTTCAACGTCGGCACGATAGACGACGTGAAGCGCAAAGCTGAGAGCATGGAGGCGGGCAGCTGATGGAGCCCTTCAATGTGACTATTCTCGCCTCAGACCACCCCTTCTACAAGGGAGTGTGTTATGCCCTGACTATACCTACGCCCGGTGGGATTTACGGCATACAGGCGCATCACAGCAACACGATAGCAGGAATAGTGCCAGGCACCCTGCGCTATCAGACGGAGGCGGACAAGGTGCTCGAGGCTGCTGTCTCCGGCGGTATCGCCAAGGTGGAAAACGGAGAGGTGCTGATACTCGTGGACACTGCGGAACGCCCGGAGGAGATAGATATAATGCGCGCCAGGCGCAACGCGGACGCGGCGAAGGAGGCCCTGCTGCAAAAGCGGAGCATACAGGAATACCGCTCCGCCCAGGCCGCCCTCGCCCGCGCTATAAGCCGCCTGAGAGTAAAGCACAGCGAGAACATATAAAAAGCGGAAGCCCGCCGTGGCTTCCGTTTTTTACCGCGGCCATGGAGACTGGATGTGCGCTGCTGGTGCCCTAGCAGTTGCCGGCGGCCTTACATATAATGCAAAACCCGGAGCACCCTGCAGGATGCTCCGGGTTTTCGTTTTCAGAATACAGCGGACTCAATCACGGCCTCGGGAGCCAGAACTCCTACATAGCGGCGGAGCGAATCAATAGCTCGCTCTATGACCTCCGGGGGCAAACCGGGGGTGCCAAAGACGGGATAAAACACCCTGCGGCTCTCGGGGCGGGCGCAGGTGCGGTCATCAGCACCGGCTATCTCACTGAAAATGATACCCATGCCGTCCCGGGCACAGAAGTCGCCGGGATAGGTGTGCAGTTCAAAGCCTCGCATGCCGGGGAAGGTGGTCCTGTCCGTGCTGATATAGAGCTCCACGTCGCCGGAGATGTAATCGATGTCGTGCGTGCCGGAGAGAACGTGAGACGTGAGCTCCAGCAGATACGGGACGTCGGTCACGGGGTTGTGCCCGGGTATGCCCGCGCCCTTTATAACTGCGGATTCAAACTGCAAAACGACGGGGAAGGTCTTTTTGAACTTCTTGAAAAAGCGGAAATACGGGTTCTCACCGAATACCGCCTTGCGCTCGTACGGCTCAAAGGCTGCGCGCACCGCGGCAAGCTCGCTCTCAGCCAGAGCGTAAAACTCCCGCTCGTGCCAGGACTCAGGCTCAGGATAGCCGACCTCAACTACCCCAAAGGGAATGTCTACCCCGGTGAGCGAGGCGTCTTTTGTGTAATGCAGCATTACGGCTCATCTCCCAACATAGTGTCATCTAAAAATACAATATAGCAACGATCTGTACTGGATGTCAACCGGTGAAGCTATTGACAAAGAGAGGCCTGTTGCGTATAATAAACACATCAAAATAATTTGATGTGAGGTGAGAGCGTGGACGCTGCGTATCAGGAGCAGGCGAGGGTGTTCAAGGCGCTGTGCGACCCTAAGCGGTTGGCGATACTTGAGCAGCTCAGGAGCGGTGAGAAGTGTGCCTGCGTGCTGCTCGAGCCTATGGACCTGACGCAGTCAGGCCTATCCTACCACATGAAGATACTCTGCGACTCGGGGCTTGTGATCAGCCGCCAGGAGGGGAAGTGGACCCACTACCGACTCAGTCCGGAGGGGCGGGAGCGCGCGATTGAGCTGCTCAAAACACTTACCACACCCACGACAGAGCATGGAGAGTGCTCTTGCTGCGGTGAATAGACGCCATTCCTCAAGGAATGGCGTTTGCTTGGAGAAACACATCAAAAAATCTTGATATTATATGACCGAAGGGGAGACACTCATATGGAAGTGTGGGGCTTCATACAGGACCAGCTGCTCGGCATGAAGTGGCTCAACGGGCTGATAGGCGCAGGACTAGAGGCGCTGGGGCTGGACGTGGGCGGACGCATCGGTGGCAGCGTGCAGTTTTTCATCTACGACGTGGTGAAGATCTGTCTGCTGCTCTGCGTGCTGATTTTCATCATCTCCTACATACAGAGCTATTTCCCGCCGGAGCGCAGCCGGAGGATACTGGGGCGATTTCACGGGCTGGGCGCAAATATCGTTTCGGCGCTGCTGGGGACGGTAACGCCGTTTTGCTCCTGCTCCTCGATACCGCTGTTCATTGGCTTTACCAGCGCGGGACTGCCACTTGGTGTGACATTCTCTTTCCTCATATCGTCGCCAATGGTGGACCTGGGCAGCCTTGTGCTGCTCATGAGTATTTTCGGAGTACGGGTGGCCGCTGTGTATGTTGCGCTGGGACTTGTCATCGCGGTAGCGGGCGGTACTTTGATTGAGCGGCTGCACATGGAGAAATATGTCGAGAGCTTCATTCTCTCTGCCGGAGGAGCCGACGTGGATTCACCCGGACTGACAGTCCGCGAGCGGCTGGCATATGCGAAGGATCAAATGCTAGGGACCTTCAAAAAGGTGTTTCCCTATATTCTTGTTGGCGTAGGTATTGGAGCCCTCATCCACAACTGGATACCACAGAGCTGGGTCGAGACGGCGCTCGGAAGCGACAACGCCTTCGGCGTCGTGCTGGCTGCACTGGTCGGTGTGCCCATGTACGCGGACATCTTCGGCACGATTCCTGTCGCCGAGGCGCTGCTTGCCAAAGGTGCGCAGCTTGGAACGGTGCTTGCGTTCATGATGGCTGTCACGACGCTCTCACTGCCATCGATGATAATGCTGCGCAAAGCGGTCAAACCCAGGCTGCTGGGAGTGTTCATAGGAGTGTGTACTGTCGGCATAATCGCTGTGGGCTACATTTTCAATGCGCTCCAGCCGATTTTGATATAGTTACTATAAGGAGGCAATTTTATGGGACTGTTCGGAAAAAAGAAAGAGCAGTGCTGCTGCACCGGCAGCTGTACAGGCGATGACATGGCTAAAGCCGAGAGCGCCAAGAATGTACCGGGCGTCAAGGTCCTGGGGATGGGCTGTGCCAAGTGCCGCGCGCTGGAGGCAGCCGCGCGGGAGGCTCTCACAGAGCTTGGAATGACGGACGAGGTCGAGCACGTCACAGACTTCGCCGATATAGCGGCCTACGGAGTAATGAGCACACCTGCCCTTGTGGTAGACGGCAAGGTCGTGTCCTACGGCAAGGCCCTGAGCCGGGACGAGGCGGCGGCTCTCATAGGAAAGGCCAGGGGCCGGGCGTGACTCGCAAGCCGAGGGTTGCCTTCGTCTGCGTCCACAACTCATGCCGCAGCCAGATCGCAGAGGCCCTGGGGAAGCTGCTCGCCTCCGATGCCTTTGATAGCTGCTCTGCCGGGACGGAGACAGTTCCGCGCATAAATCAGGACGCAGTGCGGCTTGTTCAGGAGCACTATGGTGTGGATATGGAGCTAACGCAGCACAGCAAGCTCATAGGCGAGCTGCCGCCGGTGGATATCTTGGTGACCATGGGCTGCAACGTCAGCTGCCCCAATTTGCCGTGCCGCCACCATGAGGACTGGGGCCTTGAGGACCCTACCGGTAAGGGAGATGCGGCTTTTTACGAGACTATCGCGGCGATACATGAGCGAGTGTTGGCGCTCAAAAACTATGTGCTCGGTGTGAGTTTTCAGACAGAATAAATATATGCCTTTGTGCGTCTTGTCAGATGAGGCGGATTTGTGTATAATGAATTTCGCCAATATTACCACCAGGGGAGCATAACGTATGAAGGTGAGCCTCACCGAGAAGATATATACCGAGCTGCGCGACCGCATCCTTGACGGGGACATCGCGCCGCGCCAGTTTATAAGTGAGAGCCAGGTCGCGGAGGAGTACAAGGTGAGCAAGGCGCCGGTCAAGCAGGCGCTTCACATCCTCGCGAATCAGGGCTATCTGACCGGATACCCGCGCAAGGGCTATATGGTAACGACATATTCTGTCGAGGAGGTCAACAAGATACAGGAAATACGCCGCTGCCTGGAGTCGCTGTGCGTGAGGCTCGCCATCGAGCGGGCGTCTGACGATGAAATACGTTCCCTTCGGCTCTATGACGGGCTCGACACCAACGACCTCGACCCTCGCTATGCCATCAACACCCGCTTTCACCTGCGGCTCGCTGAGCTGAGCGGTAACGAGTTCATGGTTGAAACTCTGCGGCCCCTCGTGCTCAAGGCAACGCTCAGCTACATAAAGGGAAAGCCGGACATAGATCACTTTGAGCAGATAGTCCAGGCCATGCTTGAGCGGAATGCTGAGCGTGCCATAACCGTCCTCTGCGAGGACGTACACAACCTCTGACCACAAAAAACCATTGAAGCGGACGCAAAAGGCGTCCGCTTTTTTAATTTACTGTATTGACAAGATTTTAGCGCTATGATATCTTCTGAATATAATCAGTGATATTATTATTTATCATATCGCTGAAGACTTATTTGGAGGAACATGGCTATGGAACAAAAGGAAAAGAAAAAGATCGGCCTCATTGGCGCGATACTCATGGGTATCGGCTGTATCGTCGGTTCCGGCATCTTCGGCACCATGCCCACCGTCGCCGCAGAATATGGCCCTGCCATTGTCTACGCACTGCTTGGTGCAGCTGTCGTTGTCATTCTGCGTGCTATGTCGCTGCTTTACACCAGCGCAGCCCTGCCGACGACTGCGGCGCAGTTTGTCTGGGCATCCAAGCTGTTTCACCCCGCTGTCGGTGCATTCATCTCCATTAACTCCCTGCTTATGCCGACAATGGTCTCGCTTTTCGGCGTGCTCTTTGCGGACTACTTCCTCCAGCTCTTTCCCGGTATCGGTCTGAGCGGCAACGCTGCGGCTGTGATACTGTTGGTTGTTTTTGCTATAGTGGCTTGGTTCGGCAACAAGACCTCCGTCACTGTGAGCAACATCATGGTCGTACTGCTGCTCATCGCAATATTCCTGTACATAGCGCTTGGCATCCCGAACATTGACTCCGATAACATCACCTTCGGCGAGATCATCCGTCCGGGCATCGGCCTGAGCACCATTGCGGCCGCCATAGGCGTGCTGACCAGCTCACTCTCCGGTGCGTCCAGCGTTGCACAGCTCGCCAATGACATAAAGCGCCCGGAGCGCAACGTCCCCATAGCCCTCGCGCTCTGCCCGCTGTTCGTCGCCATTGTCTACATCCTTATGGCCGTTGTCACCATCGGCGTCGTGCCCTACGCGGAGGTCAAAACGCTTGCCGACGTTGCAAGCAACTTCATGAGCCCTGCACTGCTGACCTTCTTCATCGTCGGCGGTCCTATCTGCGGCATTATCACCTCACTCGTTCCCGTCGCACTCGCCTGCGTGGCTCTGGTTGAGTATTCCGCGCGCATGAAGGTGTTCCCGGAAGTCCTTGCCAAGCGCAACAAGCACGGCACGGCCTACTGGAGCCTCGTGGTCGTCATGGGCATAGCCATTGCCATCTGCGCCACCGGCGCGACCTTTGGCGTCATCATGACCATCTTCTCCTTCTGCAACACTTTCTCTGAGATACCCAACACGCTCACTCCCATCCTGGCCCACAGGAAATACCCCAAGACCTGCGACAACTCTCCCGCCAAGATGCCCTATCCTCTCGCCTTCGTGATAGCCATAGTCACCGCGCTCATCTGTGCCTACCTGAGCGTGGAGATGCTGCTCACGCTCGACCTTGGCGCCATCATCGGCATCATCGCAGTGTACGTTATCGGCTTCATCTACTTCTTCTTCCGCGTCAAATACCTCAAGGGTAAGGGCGTTGACCTCATCGCCGAGATGCGCGCTCCCTACGAGCCCTGGGAGGAGAAGGAACGCTCCTACCGCTGAGCTGAAAACGGAGGAGCCTTGTTATGACTGATTTCAGCAGGGACATCGACGGCTTTAGGGCCAAGGTGCCCGTAACCAAGGAATGGGCCTATCTCATAACTGCCAGCACGGGACTTGTGCCTGACTTCGTCTACGAGGGCGCGCGCCGCTATATGGACGCGCGCTACCTCGCCGGCGGTGACTCGGTCTGGGAATACCCGGACGCTGGGGTCGGCACGCTGGAGATGATGGAGCGCTCAAAGCGTGCTATTGGTACCATGCTTGGCTGTGCGCCGGAGCGTATCTGCTTCGGCCAGAGCGCCACGCAGATGTTCACAATGGTCACAGAGGGCATAGATTACGCGCCCGACGCCAACGTCGTTACCGTGGGAGAGGGCTGGATAGGCAACCGCTTCGCCTGGCAGAAGCGCGAGGCCGAGGGACTGGAGGTCCGCTACGCCGCCTCGCGCGACGGGCTCATCACCGCCGAGGCGCTGATGGAACTCTGCGACGAGCGCACAGCTGCCGTCACCGTGAACAGCGTAGAGAGCGACACCGGCTACCGTGTGGACCTGGATAAGCTCGGTACCTTCTGCCGTGAGCGCGATATACTGCTCTTTGTGGATGCCGTACAGTCTGCGGGCGCGCTTGTGACCGATTCTGAGGGGAGCTGCATCGACTTCCTGGTTGGCAACGACTACAAGTGGATGATGAACTTCTGCGGAACGGGCTATGCCTGCGTCGGCGAGCGCGTCATGCCCCTTATACGCCGCTGGGGTGCGGGCTGGATGAGCGATGCCGAGCGCTTCAACACCGCCAAGGCCCGGCTTGAGCTCAGGAGCGATGCGGGGCGCTTTGAGATCGGATATCCCAATGCCCCCGGAATCTACGGCCTCGGACTTGCCGCCATGCAGTATAATCTGCTGGGCGCTGAGCGCGTGGAGCACTATGTCCGTTCTCTGGCTGAGTACTGCATAGAGCGTGCTGTGGCCATGCCGGGCGTACGCTGCACCTTTGATATCCCGTGCGAGCGCCGCAGTCAGATAGTGCTGCTCTCTTTTGACAGCTCAATTGCTGCTACGGACCAGGACTTCAAGTCCGCGCATGTGTTCGCGCCTAGCTTTTCGGCACCTGATGAAAACGGAGAGCGCCGCGCGCGGCTTTCCTTCCACTACTACAATGACCGCGAGGATATCGACCGATTCTTCGCCGTTATTGAGGCCTCACGCAAGAGATAAGGAGGCTGAAATGAACTTTGTACCTTTTGAATGGGCCGCGGACAAGGTTCTGCCCGGGAGCGGCCTGAGGTATCGCGTCGAATTGAAGGACTACGTCCTCACCGGCGCAAACGGTTCCGCTGAGGCGAGTATGTTCGGATTCTCATACATCGTAAATGGCGGAGAGACCGAAAGGCCTGTGGCCTTTGCCTACAATGGCGGGCCGGGCGCGGCCAGCGGCTGGGTCCATATGGGGCTGCTGGGACCTGAGGTCATAAAGTTCCCCGGCTACCCGGATATAGAGGCGCCGGCAAGATGGGCTCTCGAGCCGAACCGCGCCAGCCTGCTCGACCTCTGCGACATCGTTGTGATCGACGCTGTGGGAACCGGCTGGGCACGTCTGCTCAAGGAGGAGGCGGCAGGAGAGTACTACTCCACCGGCGGCGACGCCCGGGCCTTTGCCCGCTTCATCCGCGACTGGCTCACGGAACACGGCCGCAGCGGCGCACCGGTGTACCTCATAGGCGAGAGCTACGGCACCATCCGCAACGTTGCATTGGCCGACGTACTGGACGAGGACATCGACCTGCGCGGCATTGTGCACATAGGTACTTCGCTCAACGTTGGCGCAAAGGGCGCGGTTTACGTCGAGCCCAATGTGCGCCGCCTCGGCGCCAATGCCGCTGCCTGCTGGTTTCACCATCACAGAGACGAGTGCAGCCGCGAGGAATTTGTGCGCAGGGCCATGGATTTTGCTTGGAGCGACTATGCGCGCGCCCTGCTGCTCGGGAACCGCCTTCCGGCGGATGAGCGAGAGACAGTGCTGGAGAAGCTGAGCTATTATTCGGGCATCGACCGAGAGTTTCTCCGCGAAAAGGGACTGCGGTTCGAGGAGCTGGACTTCCTGCTACGTCTGAAGCACGGCGAGGTGCTGAGTGTTTACGATTCGCGCCTGACCTACCGCCTTGCCTCGGGCGAGGGCTATGCAGCAAACGAGATGGAGTCCGCCGACATAATGGAGCCGGACGAGAATAAGGACGCCTTTTCCAGCCTGATAGGCTCTGCGTTTGACGAGGCGCTTGAGAGCTACATTGCCTCCGAGCTGAGCGCGCCTGAGGGCCGCGAGTACGCCCGTGATATGCTTGAAATAAGCCGCCGCTGGGACTACCGGGGCTATTCCAAGGACACGCTCTCACTGCCAGAAGAGCTGATGCGCCGCCGTCCACAGCTGAGAATGCTGTTTGTCAACGGTTGCTACGACCTGAGCTCCACCTTCGACTTCGTAGACTGGTACCTATCCCGCTACGACCTGCCCGCTGAGCGGACGGACCGGCTGGTGCTGTCCGCCGGGCACGCCTCATATGTGGGTGAGGGCATGGCCGAGGCGCTGAGCGCAAAGATACGTGATTTTATTTCCCAAAGGAGCTGAGAGGCGATGTATCTTACAAATTGCCGTCTCTACGCGCCCTTCACCGGCGGCGTGGAGAGCGAAAGCGGCTGCATTGAGATAGCCGATGGACGCATAGTCTCAGTCAGCGAGCGCGCGCCGGAGGGCGCAGCGGAGGCCTATGACTGCGGCGGCGGCACACTGCTGCCCGGACTCATCGATCTGCACACGCACATAACTGTAATGAGCGGCGTTGGAGTGGATGCCATAGGCGACCCGATGCAGGTCATCGTAGAGGCATCGGAGCAGGCAAAGCGCTATCTGCACTACGGTTTCACCACCATCCGCGACTGCGGCAGTATCGACCGCTGCGCAAATTACGTGAAAAAACTCATATCCCGCGGCGTTTTCCCCGGTCCGGACATCCTCTCCTGCGGCGAGATACTCATGCCGAGCGTGGAGGACCCGCGCAGCAGCTCCGGGGCAATGACCCGCTTTTGCGACGGTGCAGAGGAATACCGCAAGGCTGTCCGTGAGGAGCGGGCAATGGGCGCGGATTTTATAAAAATCTACGCCTCCGGCTCGGCTTTCGTGCCGACCGGTGTGCCCAAGCATCCGATAATGACTTACGACGAGATACAGACCGCCGTGGACACCGCGAGTGCAAACTGCTTCTATGTTGCCGCGCACTGCCACGCCGACAGCGCCATCCGCGACTGCGTCCGCGCCGGGGTGCGCACGATAGAGCACGCGACCTACCTAGGCGACGAGACAATAGAGTTGCTGCTCAAAACGCCGGACTGCAGCCTCGTGCCGACCTTCGCGGCCATGTACGTCAGCCAGACGGAGCCCGAGGCGCGTGCCTTCTGGCTCGCACGGCTCACGCCCATGCTGGAGAGCTGCGCCGCAGGCATCGAGAAGGCATACAAGGCCGGGGTCAGAATTGGTTTTGGTACGGACTCGGCCCCGCTCTCCAAACAGTATGAGCATGGCGTGGAGTTCCGTTACCGCAAGGAGCTCTGCCACATGACCAACACCGACATCCTGCTCCAGGCGACGAAATACAGCGCCGAGATCGCCGGAATAGCAGACCGCGTTGGCGAGATACGGCCCGGCCTGCGTGCCGACCTCATCCTTGTGAACGGCGACCCCGTGGAAGATATCTCCGTCATGTACGCCCCTCCAGCGAGAGTCTGGAAATCCGGCGTGATGTTTGCTGAATAAGGAGGAACAAGAAATGTCCAAGTACGAAAAGAAAATAGAGGAACTGGGCCTGACCCTTCCCGCGGCCCCCACGCCCATGGCCAACTATGTGACCGCAAGGCGTTCCGGCAATCTGCTGTTCTTCTCCGGCGCCGGTCCCTTCCAGGAGGGCAAGCCCGTCGTGTTCGGCAAGGTCGGCTCCGACCTCACGCCCGAGCAGGGCTACGAGGCCGCAAGGCTCACGGGACTCAACCTCATTGCCCAGCTCAAGAAGGAGCTCGGCGACCTTGACAAGCTCAAGCAGTTCGTGAAGGTCCAGGCCTTCGTGGCCTCCTCGCCCGACTTCATGGCCCAGCCCGCGGTCATGAACGGCGCTTCCGACCTCTTTGTCGAGGTCTTTGGTGAGGCCGGCAAGCACGCCCGCACGGCCGTTGCCGTTCCGCAGCTTCCCTTCAACATCCCGATAGAGGTCGAGATGATAGTCGAGGTCGAGGACTGAATATGACGAAAACCGGCTCCGCAAAGGCGGGGCCGGTTTTTTGCACCCTGTGCTGGACAGGGCGCGCGGTACTTGGTATCATGTGGGCAAAGGGAGGCGGGAACCATGTACTTTGGCGTTGACTACTATCCCGAGCAGTGGCAGCCCGGAATGCTGGACGAGGACCTGGACCGTATAGTCGAGCTCGGCTGCAATGTGATACGTATAGGCGAGTTTGCTTGGCACCTCATGGAGCCTGAGAAAGGGAAATTCGACTTCTCCTTCTTCGACCGCGTAATAGCCGCGGCGGGGAAGAGGGGACTTTCCGTAATCTTCGGCACGCCCACCGCCGCCCCGCCCGCGTGGCTGGCTCACGCTCGCCCGGACATCCTCTCGCAGTCTGAGAGCGGTGTGCCCAGGGCCTACGGTGGGCGGCATGTGGCCTGTTACAGCAGCGAGCACTATCTCGAGCGCTGCCGCGCCATAGTAACCGCCCTCGCTGAGCACTACCGGGATGAGCGGTGCATAGTAGCCTGGCAAATCGACAACGAGCTGGGCCATGAGGGCAGCGACAAGTGCTGGTGCCCCCGCTGCCGCAAAAAGTTTCAGAGCTTCCTCTCGCGAAAGTTCGGCGGAGACATCGCGGCGCTCAACGGCGCCTACGGCACGGCCTTCTGGAGCCAGGAGTACAACTCCTTTGAGGAAATACCCCTGCCTGCGCCCACTATCACCGTGCATAATCCCGCGCTGCGCCTGGACTGGGAGCGCTTTTGCAGCGAGAACATACGCGCCTTTGCTGAGGAGCAGTGCGATATCATCCGTCGGATCATTCCGGACGCCTTCATCATACACGACTTCCCTGGCGGGGGGCTTACAAAGAGCGTCGACTACGCCGCTGTCTCCGCGCTGCTGGACAAGGCGGCCTACAACAACTACCCCGTCTGGGGCGGGCAGAAGGAGCCGCTGCCGCCGGAGGAGATAGCCTTTGGCCTTGACTACATCCGCGGCCTCAAGGGGGAGAACTTCTTGATAACCGAGGCCATAATGGGCGCGCAGGGCCACGATATCGCCGGCTGTCTGCCCCGTCCGGGTCAGGCGAAGCTCTGGAGCTGGCAGGCCATGGCCCACGGCTGTGACGGACTACTCTATTTCCGCTACCGCGGCGCCGCCAAGGGGGCGGAGCAGTTCTGCTACGGTCTGCTGGACCCGGACAACGTCCCGCGCCGACGCTTTTTTGAAGCGCAGAGCTTCTTTTCAGAGGTCAGGCAGTTTGAGTCAGCCCTCTCCGCCCCTTTGAGGGCTGAGGCTGCGATACTATATGACTACGACTCCCTTGCCTCCTTCCGCATCCAGAGGCAGAGCCTGCTGCTGGATACGGAGAGGGAGATGAAGCGCCTGCACGGCATTCTCTACCGCAGGGGAGTGGGAGTGGACGTCATCCCCGCCTCGCGTGACTTTTCAGCTTATAAGCTGGTAATCGTGCCCAACATGGCGGTGACTGACCCGGAATTCGCCGCGCGGCTGAAGGCCTACGTCGCCGTGGGCGGCACGGCGCTTGTGACCTTTCGAACCGCCGTAAAGGACAGGGACAACAACCTCGTCTTCGGCAAAAGCCTTCCGGTCGACCTCAACGACCTTCTGGGACTATACGTCGAGGAGACTGAGAGCGTGCAGGAGCTTGACTCCATCCCCATAGCGGGCGAGTACGGCACGGGCAGGGCAGGGGTGTTCAGGGACATGATAGTCCCAGAGGGCGCACAGGTGCTCTGGCGCTATGACGATGAATTCTACCGGCGCTATGCTGCCATAACCCGCTGCAACTATGGCCGCGGAGCGGCGTACTACCTCGGCACCGTCCCCGACCCATCCGTGCTGGATACGCTTTTTGACGAGGTGATGTCCCGCGCTTTAATTGAACGTCTGGACCTGCCGAAAGGCGTAGAGTGCGTCGTCAGGGGAGAGGGCTCAGAGCGCGTACGTATTCTGATGAACCATAATTCATATCCCGTTGCCGCCATGGGCCGTGAGCTTGGACCTTTCGCGGTGGAGGTAGTTCCAAGCTGACAAAAAGCATATATCAAAAACCCCGCCGGTCTGATTTCGGCGGGGTTTTTTCTGCGGCGTGTGAGGGGGAAACAAACATCGTCAAAAATTAAACTTTTCATGTAGTCTGGACTACATATGCCGTTGAAGGGAAAGTATGGCTGTTTTATCATGACCTCAGGCGGGCGGAAGGCATCCGTCCGGGCTTAAAAAAGCAAGGAGGAATTCAAATGGGCGTGGAAACCACCACATTGACGGTCAACGGTGTGAAGCGCGTGTTCTCGATGGGCGACGCCTTCGGACAGGTGCCGTACAGCGAGACGCTGCTTGAGACGCTCCGCGACAGGCTGGGTCTCACCGGAGCTAAGCGCGCCTGCGACGAGGGCGCCTGCGGCTGCTGCACCGTTATCAAGAACGGCGACGCCGTACCCTCGTGCATGCTGCTGACCGCCGATTGCGACGGAGCGGAGATAACCACACTCGAGGGGCTTGCAGACCCTGAGACGGGCGAGCTCTCCAAGGTCCAGCAGGCGTTCCTTGACTACAATGCTTTCCAGTGCGGCTTCTGTACGCCGGGCATCATCATGACAGCAACGGCACTGCTTGACAAGAATCCTAACCCCAGCGAGGAAGAGGTGCGCGATGCGCTCTCCGGCAACTACTGCCGCTGCATAAGCCAATACCACGTTTTTGAGGCCATAGCCTCCGTCGCGGGCCGCGGCGTGGAGCTAGACGAGAAATGGGAGGGCAGAAGATGAAGCACTTCGGTAACGAGAACTATTCCCAGGAAAACTACCGCTACGTAGGCCGCGTGAACGTGCCGCGCAAGGACGCGCGCGAGATAGTCACAGGCAAGTGCACCTTCCTTGACGACTTCACCCTGCCTAGGACGCTTATCGGACGAGCCAAGCGCAGCCCGCATGCCCACGCGAGGATAAAGAGCATCAACGTTGAAAAAGCAAAGAAGCTCAACGGCGTCGCGGCGGTGCTGACCTATAAGGATATAGACCAGAGCTGGCTCATGGGGTGGCCTCCGATGAAGCCCATACTCGGTGAGACGGTGCTCTACGTCGGCGACCCCGTCGCCCTTGTCGCGGCGGAGACCCGCGAGATAGCCGACGAGGCCATTGAGCTCATCGAGGTGGAATACGAGGTCCTGCCCGCCGTCACCAGCGGCATAGAGGCCATCAAGGACGGCGCCCCGCAGCTATATCCCGACATGTTCAAGAACAACATCGTCACCCCGGGCTATCCGCCCTTCCAGAAGGACGGGCCATTCTGGCACCTCGTCAAGGGCGACCCCGAGAAGGGCTTCGAGGAGTGCGCCTACATAGCCGAGGACACGGTCGAGTTCTCTAAAATGGCCGCCCCGGCCTCTCCGGAGCCCCCCGGAGCCATTGTTCGCTGGGAGGGCGGCAAAGACTTCACCGTCTGGTGCGACACGCAGTCAGGCTACATCTGCAAGATAACCAACGCCTCTGTCATCACCGACTGCAACATGGACATCCACACCTTCAACGTAGGCGGCTCCTACGGCAACAAGCAGAGCCAGGTCGCCATAGTCTCCTCCGCGGCGGTGCTGTCCATGAAGACCGGACGCCCCGTGAAGTTCTACCAGACCAAGGCCGAGCAGATGTGCTGCTTTGAGACCCGCCTCGGCAGCCAGGTTCATGCGAAAATAGGCATGGACAAGGATGGCGTCGTCAAGGCTGTAAAGGCCGAGTGGACGGTTGACACCGGCTGCTTGAGCAACGCTACCCAGGGCCAGATAGGCGTCGGAATCGGCGAGGCTCAGCTAGTCATGTGCAAGTGTCCAAACTGGGACCTTGACACCAACCTCGTCGTCACGAACAAGCAGCCTGCTGGTATCGTCCGCGGCTACGGCGGTCAGGAGCTCAACTCCTGCCTCTCGCTGCTCATAGGCCGCACGATGCGCGAGGGCGGCTTCGACCCCGTCGAGTGCTACAAGAAGAACTACGTCGGCGAGGGCGACGTCTACACCTGGCGCGACGGCCGCCAGTGGCAGGCGCACTCCGTCAACTATGTAAAGGCCATAGAGGCCGCGGCGGAGAAGTTCGGCTGGAAGGACAAATGGAAGGGCTGGGGCGTACCCACCTGGGAGAGCGAGGACGGCCGCTTTGTCCGAGGCGTTGGCTGCGGCATAATCGGCAACGCAGACATCGGTGAGGACAATACCGAGGCCTATGTCCGCGTAGTACCCGACCTTGTGGGCGACAAGGCCCACATCGTACTACAGACAAACATAACCGAGTCCGGCATGGGCCAGCGCAGCAACATCGTCAAGATGGTCGCCGAGATCATGAACGTGCCCTATGAGCGCGTGGAAATAACCCCGGGAGATACGATGATCAATCCGACCGGCTTCGGCCTCTGCGGCAGCCGCGGTACCATCACCTATGGACACGCCGTCTCCAGCGCCGCCGAGGACGCCAAGCACAAGCTCTTCGAGCTCGCCAAGCCCTACCTCGAGGTCGCCGAGGACAGCATGTACCTCACCGAGTACGGCGTAGCCACCGTTGCCCGCCCGGGCAAGTTCGTCACCTGGAAGAAGCTCATCCCCCAGAACCTCACCCTCACCGGCTACGGTCAGCATCTCGAAAACTTCTCAACGCCGAACATGTTCATCGTGTTCCTCGAGGTCCAGGTAGACCGCGAGACCGGTAAGGTGGACGTTCTCAATATGCTTGGCGGCACGGATTGCGGCCAGATGATCGACCCCTCCGGACTTGAGATGCAGGCTCAGGGCGGCATAGGTTCCGCCTCACTCGACACCGCCACCTTTGAGGAGCACATCATCGACCCCGGCACAGGCCGCACGATGACCTACGACATGATAGAGTACAAGTGGCGCCCCTTCAACGAGTTCCCAGAGTACGAGACCTGCTTCATGGAGAGCCAGTTCGACACCTTCCAGTTCAAGGCCACGGGCGTCGGCGAGATAGCCGGTGCAGCAGCGGCAAGTGCGACCATGCAGGCCATATCGAACGCCATAGGCGTCCAGGTTTCCACCTATCCGGCAACACCTGACGTGATACTCAAGGCGCTCGGCAAGATTTGAGGGAAGGAGAAAGCTTAAAATGAAGAGATTTGATTACGTTCGCCCCCAGACCTGCTCCGAGGCCTCCGGCGAGATGGAAAACGGCGCCGTATACATGGCCGGTGGCAGTGACCTCCTCGGCGAACTCAAGCAGGATATCCTGCCCAAATATCCGAAAAAGGTAGTCTCCCTCCGCGATATCCCGGAGCTCAAGGGCGTGGCCGTTGAGGACGGCAAGCTCAAGATCGGCGCCATGACCACTCTCGCCGAGCTCACCGAGAGCGAGACCGTGGCCTCCGCCGTCCCAGCCCTCGCCGAGGCGGCGCACTCCGTCGCCACTCCGCTCGTGCGCGGCATCGGCACCATCGGCGGCAACATCTGCCAGGACGTGCGCTGCTGGTTTTACCGTTACCCCAACGAGATAGGCGGCAGGCTCGACTGCGCCCGCAAGGGCGGCGCTGAGTGCTATGCCCTCAAGGGCGACAGCAGGTATCACAGCATCTTCGGAGGTATGAAG